>Ga0335070_10000869_pt1 | contig 34495 bp, 33 predicted proteins | sample Lox_Sample_13_FD_206722 | JGI IMG/M metagenome (GOLD analysis project Ga0335070, IMG submission 206722) | Soil microbial communities from Loxahatchee National Wildlife Refuge, Florida, United States - Lox_Sample_1.3 | ecosystem: Environmental > Terrestrial > Soil > Wetlands | place: USA... | reverse complement strand
TGCTCGTGGCCCTCGCAGGCGTCTACCTCCAGTCGGTCATCGGGAAATGGACAAGGGGAAAGGCAGGAGCTGCCCCGCTGAAGGAGTCCTCCTGAGGGCGGTGCCCCTCAGGAGTCGGCCCCGAAGTACCCGAACCCCCTCGGGATGGACCGGGCATCGGTAAAGGATAGGGAGTACCCCGGCGCCTCGACCCTGACCCGGGGGAAGGTAATCCCGAAGCGGTGGGGAGGGAACCAGAAGGCCCGTTCCCCGTAGTTCTCCGCCGCATGAATCTCGGTGAAGACCGCGTGGGTGAGGCCCACCTCCCCGGCCCTCAGGGAGGGAAAATTGAGGGCCTTCTCGAGCTTCCTCTGGAGGTCGCTCTTCCCGAAGAGGAGGATGATCATGTCCATGCCGGGATCGAGGGCGTAGTCCACCTCGATCCGGGCATCAGGGCCTTGGAGCTCGATGCTCACCCCGTCAAGGGACAGGTACCCTATCCGGTTCGTGTCGGCGGCAGATACCGGTAGAACAAGGGCGGCAAGGAGCAGGAGGAGGACGAGGACCGGGACAGGGCACCGCATGGGTTTGGGTACCTATTCCCCACCGGGATAAATTCATTGCGATCGGTCCTGCCCGGGTCCCCCCTCTCCTCCCCCCGGGCCCCGGAATCCTTACTCCCGGACGCTGTAGTAGAGGGCGAGGATCCCCAGGAATACCGCCACGATGAAGCCCGCGTAGGCGAGGAGGAGGACGAATCCCCCGATGGTCTGGCGGGAGGCAAAGATGACCACCGAGCAGCCGATGACGATGGCGGCGGTGATGAGACCCGCGAGGATCCGGTCGCTCGACCGATCCACGATGGTCTGGAACCGCTGCAGGTCCCTCTCGGCGATCTCGAACCTGAGGGTGCCGGTTGAGAAGCGCTTGAGGAGGGTGTTCATGCTTGCCGGAAGCTCGAAGAGGCCCTCGAGGGCGGCTGTGGCTGATTTACGGGCCCTCCTTGCCATTTCCCGGGGAACGAAGCCCTTCTCGTCGAACTCCTCCATGTAGGGGGTCATGTAGGAGTCGAACTTAAAGCCGGGATCGAGGGCCATGCCAAGGTCGGCCACCATCATGATCACCTTGAGCATGAGCATGAGATTCATGGGGACCTGCATGCTGTACCGGCGCATGATGGCGGTGAGTTCATTGATCAGCCGGGCAATGTTCACCTGCCCGAGCTCGAACTCGCTGTAGTCCATGAGGGCGATGTAGAGGTCGTCCCTGAGGCTCTCCAGCTGGTCGGGCTTGATCTGGATGCCCAGCTGCTCCAGGGACCGGATCAGGGTGTCCACGTCGTTCTCGAGGATGGACCTGATGATACTGATGAAAGTGAACCTCTTCTCGGGTCGGATGACCCCCATGATCCCGAAGTCAAGGAAGACGATATCTCCTCCCTTCGTCACGATGAGGTTGCCCGGGTGGGGGTCCCCGTGAAAGAAGCCGTCCTCGAAGATCTGCTTCATGTACGCCCGGAAACCGGTGTGGGCGATCTCCCTCGCCACGTTCCCGGACTTCCGGATCCCCTCCACGTCATCGACCCTGACCCCCTCGATGTACTCCATGACGAGGAGCCGTGGTCCCGAGTACCTCCAGTAGATCTTCGGGCACCTGACCCCCGGGATCCCCTTCAGGTTCTGGGCGAGCCGGTCCGCGTTCTTCCCGTCCCGGACGAAGTCGAGCTCCTTCCGGATCTGGGCCGCGAAGTCCTTCACCATTCCTGAGGGGTTGTAGACCCTCAGGTCAGGGAAGGCACCCTCCAGCCTCCTCGCCATGCTCTGGAGGATGATGAGGTCCTTCTCGATGATCTCCGCGATGCCCGGCCGCTGCACCTTGATGGCGACCCTTGTCCCATCCGCGAGCTCCCCGCGGTAGACGATGGAGAGGGATGCGGAGCCCAGGGGCTCCTCGTCGATCCGGGCGAAGGCCTCCTCGATGCACCCGCAATACTCCTCGAGGACCGGCCGCACCTCCGAGAAGGGGGCCGGGGCCACCCGGTCCTGGAGCTGGTGGAGCTCGGCGATGAGTTCCGGGGGGAGGAGCTCGGTGCGCGTGGAGGCGATCTGCCCGAACTTGATGAAGGTGGGCCCCAGCTCCGCGAGGGCAAGGCGTATCCTCTCGTAGACGGGTCGCTTCTCGGGGAAAAGCCGCTGGTAGAACCTCCACCTCCAGATGCCCGGCGTGAGCTCCTCCACCGCGATCCCGAAGCCGTACTTCACGAGCACGTCGGCGATCTGGCCGTAGCGCCGCCACCGGGAGACCATGACACCGTGTTTGGCCTCAGGGAATAAAAGAGGTTTGGTGGTGATTCCAATCCGGAAAGAGTATTGTATGTCATTTTATCAGGTCCACCCAGGGATCCGACCCGATAGTATCCGGGAATACCCACCCAATCGCCAGCTCCCTCTCCCCGACCATAGGCTGTCTGAGGATTTTGGTGACAATCACAACGCTCTCGGGGGCGGGCCGAAGGCAGACTCGCGACTTCGTCGCTCGAGGTCGGTTTCTTACGAAACCTCCCTCCCCCAGGTGCTTCCTGAGTCGTTTCAAATTATGGACTCTGTTCCCGCCACGGGTACGGTAGGACTATGAAGAGGACCGTGGCGAGGAGGGTGATCCCGAGAAGGGCCCAGAGGGCCATCCCGAGGCCGATGACGTCCCCGAGGGCGCCGATGAGGGCAACCCCGAGCCCCCCGGCCCCCATGGAGAGGCCGAGGAGGAGGCCCGAGGCGAGACCGAGGTCCCCCGGGAGGAACTCATGGGAGATGGCAAGGGTCACCGAGAAGCTCGACCAGAGGAAGAACCCGAAGAGCATGAGGGACAGGAGGCCGGCCGGGCCGGGGAGGAGGAGGAAACCGGCGAGGAAAACCGCGGTCCCCGCCATCCCTGCGAGGATGGTCTCCTTCCGGCCCGACCGGTCCGAAACCGCTCCCCCGGCGACCTGCCCCGCCACCCCGACGAGGAGCATCACGGTGAGGAGGGTGTTTGCCACGAGGAGGCTTGCGCCGCCCCCCGCGAGATACACGGGGAGGAAGGCGATGGAGCCGAAGATCACCATGGAGCGGAGGGAGGCCGCCGCGACGAGGATGGTGACCGGCCCCCACGGGATGGCCGGGCGGGCGGCCCCGGTCTCTCCCGTGCCCGGGCCGGGTGCCGGGCGCCCCTCCCGGGGCGGGGGAGGGAGGAGGAGCGGGAGGGCGACGGCCATGGCGATGGCCGGGATTGCCATGAGGAGGATCCCGCCCTCGCCGAGGAACCCGATGGCCGCCCCCGCGGCGAGGGGCCCGAGGGCGAACCCGAGGTTCCCGCCGACCACGAAGTAGGAGAGGACCCGGCCCCGGGTCGCGTCGGTGGACTCCCGCCCGGTCAGGGAGAGGGCCACGGGGTGGAAGGCGGCGTGGCCGAGGGCAGCGATCCCGCAGAAGGCGAGCATGGCCCCGAAGCCGGGGGCGATGCCGAGGAGGGAGATGAAGACCCCGGCGACGAGAATGGAGAGGCCCGGCGGGAGCTGCACCCCCCGCCGGTCATGGAGCCAGCCGATGCCGGGCTGGGCGAGAGAGGAAACGATGTTGTATACCGTGACGAGGAGCCCGGCGGCGAGGTAGGAGTACCCGTACGTGAGGATGAGGAAGGACATGATGGCGGGGAGCGCCGGGCCGTAGAGGTCGATGACCAGGTGGGCCGCCGAGAGGCCGGCGATGGTGCGGTGATCGGGCGTCCTACCGCCTCCGCATCCGGACGACCTCGACCTCGATCTCCACCACGCCGCGCCGGTGGAAGGGCAGGGACCGTTTCAGGGGAAGGAACCCTCCGATGGCAAACTCGAGGGCCGCCCGCTCCCGGGTGTAGGCCTCGAGGAAGGGAAGGGAGCCCGCGTTGAAGATCCCGTACACGACGGGGGCGAGGGCGAGGGCTGCGTCCACGAAGGGCCGGTCGGCGTGAGGGTCCTGGGCCCCGAAGGGGGGGTTCATGACCACGGTGTCGAAGGAGCCGAGGCCCCCGATGAGCCCGGGGTCCCGCACATCCCCCTGGACGAAGCTGATGCCGGCCCCGAGCCGGGCCGCGTTCCGCTTCGCCGCTGCGATGGCATCGGGGTCGAGCTCCACCCCGGTCACCCGCCCTGCACCCAGGAGGGCCGCCCCGCAGGCGAGGATGCCCGTCCCGCACCCGAGGTCGCAGACCGCCTTCCCCCCGATATCCCCGAGGAGGTGGGCATGGTGGAGGAGCCGGGCGGCGAGGGGCGCCGGGGTGACGTACTGCTCGATCCGGGCGTCCGGCCTCCCGAAGCCCTCCAGTCCTTCGAGGGCGATTTCGAGGGTCCGGAGCCTCATGGCCGGTCCCACTCGTCGATGGTGAAATCCTCCCAGGCCCGGGCGCCGCAGAGGATCTCGAACTCCGGGGGCGAGAGGACGGGCACCGGGAACCGGACCTGGTCGTCGTAGGCGAGGCGGGGGCAGGCGGTGTTCACGTAGCAGTCGAAGCCGAGGTTCAGGAGCTCCCCGGGGGAGACCTCGCAGAGGGCCACGAGGACCGCCTTTTCCGAGAGGCCGGCGAGCCGCCGGGCGAGGGCGAGCCGCTGCTGGCCGCTCTTCGTGGAGACGAGGATGCCAATCCGCTCCGCTCCCCGGGCCTTCTCGATGAGGGCGAACCGGCGGCGCTTCAGCCTGTCAGCGGATACTTCGGTGGCCGTCCCGAGGAACGGGTCGAGGGCGATGACCCTCGCCCCGGTGACGAGCTGGATCCCCTCGGGATGGAAGAGGCCGGTCCCCACGTAGAGGATCGCGTCGCAGCCGGTGGAACGGGCCCCCGAGAAGGAGCAGCCGAGGACCTGGCCCGGGTACGGGGCCCTCCCGGTCCCCCCGGCAATGACCGCGTTGATCTCTTTCTCCTCGAGGAACTCCGCCATCTTGTCGAGGAGGTGGAGGTGCTGCGAGGTGGTGACGAGGCCGACACGCCCATGGGGAAGGAGGGGGAGGGCCTTTGCGAGGACTCCCACGTCGAAGTCCGTGGGGTGGAGGTCGTAGATGACCCCCGGCCGGTCGTCCACGGGGGCATGGCCGACATGGACGAGGACATCGGCGAGGGCCATGGCCGGCAGGGGAAGGTCGCAGGCGCCGTAGCAGGGGTCGCCGCTCACGATGACCTCGAAGCCTGCCTCCCTGAGCCGCAGGGCCATCTCCGGGGCCCTCCTCTTCAGCCCTTCGGGGAACTGGAGGGCTACCCGCCGTGCCCCCCGCTTCCTGAGATCCCCGATAAGCAGGGGGAGATTATCAGGCAAGACTTCCCTGCCTGCCCGCTCGCGGTTCATGTTCAGGATGACGGGATGCCGGGTGTTCAGCCATGGAGCCCCCCCATGGCCTCAATGAAGGCCTCCACCTGGTCCCGGCTCACGTGGGGCATACAGACGATCCGGAGGTGCCCCCGCCGGGTGCGGGAGACCAGCCACCCCTCCGGCACCTCCCCGCAGTCAAAGGTCGCCACGTTCACGTCCGGGGTGACGGCCCGCGGGATCCCGAAGGTCTCGAGGCCCTCGATGAGCCTGGCGGTGTTCTCCATGCACCCCTTCACGATGGCCGCCATGCCCTCCCGGCCGAGGTACTCGAGGACGGCGAAGGCCCCGGCGACCGGCCCGCCGGGCCGGGTCCCCGCGAGGGTGTAGACGTTCTTCACCGTGAGGTACGGGGTCGCCACCAAGAGGGGCGCGAGCATGTGCTCGTCGCGGACGAGGAGCGCCCCCGCCGGGATGGGGGACATCCCCATCTTGTGAGGGTCCACGGAGACCGAGGAGACCCCGGGGAGGGAGAAGTCGAAGGATAGGGGCCTCCCGAGGAAGGGGATGACGAGCCCCCCGAAGGCGGCGTCCACGTGGAGGAAGACCCCGCGGTCGACGGCGATATCGGAGAGCGCCTCTATCGGGTCCACCATCCCGTACTCGGTGGTCCCCGCTATCCCGACGAGGCAGACGGTGTTCCGGTCGATGAGGTCCTCCGCCTTCTCCACGTCCATCCTGAGGTTCCCGTCAAGGGGAACGGGGCGGATCTCGAGGGAGAGGATGTCGCAGGCCTTCTCGAAGGAAAAGTGGGCCGACTCCGGGACGACGACGTTCGGGTGCTTTGCCCCCGCGAGCCCCCGGGCCATCCGGAGGACCTGGATGTTCGACTCGGTCCCCCCCGAGGTGGCGTACCCGGAGGCCCTGCGGTGGTGGAGCAGGTCCCCCAGCCGCTCCACGAGGAGCCGCTCGATGGAGGCGGTGCCGGGGAAGAGGCCCGGGTCCCCGAGGTTCGTCCCGGCGAAGAGCGCCTCGGCCTCGAGGGCAACCGGGTGGGGCCTCGTGCACATGGAGGAGAGGATCCTCCCGTACCCGAGGTCCTCTCCCCGTAGCCGGGTGAGGAAGGAGAAGAGCTCCTCCCGGTTACACCCCTTCTCGCGCATGGATGCTTCTGGCGGCCTCGAGGATCATCCGCTGCTCTGTCCGGGCCACCCGGTCCCGGATCTTTGCCACGGCATCGATGTTCGCCGAGAGGCTCGAGATCCCGTGCTCCACGAGCCACTCGGCCATCTCCGGGTCGGAGCCCGCCTGCCCGCAGATGGAGCACTCCACGCCGTAGCGCCGGCAGACCCGGATGGTGTCGTCGATGATCTTCAGGACCGCGGGGTGCTTGGGCCGGTACATGCAGGCCACGTTCTCGTTGTTCCGGTCTACGGCAATGGTGTACTGGATCAGGTCGTTCGTCCCGAAGGAGGCGAACCGGATCCCCGCCTTGATGAAGTCCTCAATGAGGATGGCGCTCGCCGGGATCTCCACCATGATCCCGAGGGTGACGTTCTCGACATCCACCCCCCACCCCGCCATCATCTTCTTTGCGAGAATGAACTCGTCCGGGTGGGAGACCATGGGGAACATCATCCCGAGGTTCGCGTACCCAGCCTGCCAGAGGCGCTTGAAGGCCTCGACCTGGAGCCGGAACTGGTCGGCCGCCTGGAGGTCCCGCCGGATCCCACGCCACCCGAGCATGGGGTTGTGCTCGTGGGGCTCGTCCTCCCCGCCGGCCATGTTCCTGAACTCGTCCGTCGGGGCGTCCAGGGTCCGGACCCAGACCGGCTTTCCCGGGAAGGCGTCGAGGACGACCCGGATCCCGGTGGCGAGCTCGGTTATGAACTCCTCCTCCTTCCCGTTCCGGATGTACCACATCGGGGTTTTATTGAGCCCGAGGATGAGGTGCTCGATCCGGAGGAGGCCGACCCCGTCGGCGCCCGTGGCCGCCGCCCTCACCGCCGCCTCCGGGAGTGAGACGTTCACCTTCACCGAGGTCGCCGTGATGAGGGGCGCCCCGGCGACCACCGTGGCGACGGCCTTTTCCTTCGCAGGGGCCGGCCCGGCCTTTCCCTCGTAGACGAGGCCCTTCTCCCCGTCCACGGTGACGAGTTGGCCCGGCCGGAGGACCGAGGTGGCCTTCTTCGTCCCCACCACCGCGGGGGTCCCCAGCTCCCGGGAGACGATGGCCGCATGGCAGGTCATGCCGCCCTCGTCGGTGACGATGGCCGCTACCTTACGCATGGCCGGGACCATGTCCGGGTTCGTCATCTTTGCCACGAGGATGTCCCCCTCCTGCACCCTCCCCGCGTCCTTGATGTCCCGGACGATGGCGACCTTTCCCGAGCCGATCCCGGGCGAGGCCCCCTGGCCTTCGACGAGGACCTTCCCCGTCCCCGCCGCCCCCGCCGCGGCCGGCTTTCCCTTCGCGGCAGACTTGATGGTGGTGATGGGCCGGGACTGGAGGATGAAGATCTCCTTCCCCGTGACGGCCCACTCGAGGTCTTGGGGGATGCCGTAGTGGTCCTCGGCGATCTTCCCGAAGGTCGCGAGCTGCTTCACCTCGGCGTCCGAGAGCACCGGTGCCTTCTCCTGGTCTGGCCCAATCTTCACGACCTTCGTCCCCTTCCGCCCGTCGGGGACGATCATCTCGAGCTTCTGGGCGATGAGCCGGTCCACCACCCGCCCCGACCGGTGGTCGTAGACGTACTTGTCCGGCGACACCGAGCCCGAGACCACCGCCTCCCCGAGGCCCCAGGAGCCCTCGATGATGGTGAGGGGCTCCCCCGTGACCGGGTGGGAGGTGAACATCACCCCGGCCTTCTCTGACCGGACGAGGATCTGGACCACCACGGCGATATTCACGCTCCGGTCGTCGAAGCCCTGCTTTGAGCGGTAGTAGATGGCCCGGGCCCCGTAGAGGGAGGCCCAGCAGCGCTGGACGGCCTGGAGGAGATCCCCGTTCCCCTGGATGTTCAGGAAGGTCTCCTGCTGGCCGGCAAAGGAGGCATCGGGGAGGTCCTCGGCGGTGGCGCTGGACCGGACGGCGACGACCGGGTCGTTCCCGAGGGCCCGGTAGGCGTCCTTTATCTTCTTCTGGAGATGCGGGGGGATGGGGACCGAGAGGACGAGCTCCCGGGCCTTCCGGGAGGCCTCCTCGAGGGCCGCGTTTTCGTCGACGTTCAGGTTCGCGAGCCCGGAGAAGAGCCGCTCCTCGGTGCCGGTCTCTCCGAGGAACCGCCGGAAGGCCTGGGCGGTCACCACAAATGCCCTCGGGACGGGAAGGCCGATGGAAAACATCTCGCCGAGGGAGGCCCCCTTGCCCCCCACGGACGGGATGTCCTCTTTCTTGATCTCTTCCAGGGTCAGGATGTCAGGAGCCTTCTTCATGGCCAGTACCCCGCGTCACGGGTTCTGTTACGAGCTTGCCCTCCTGACAGATAAAGGATGACTGTTGCCTGCGGATTCCCGGGAAACCGGCCAAGGTCCGCCGCGCTCCGGCCGCATCGGGGTACCTCCCGCAACAGGGGTTCCCTCCATGGATCCCGGGGGTGGGGAGGGCGGGGCTCCGGGGATCCGGTTTGGAAAGCGTAAATAGGCTCGGGAACAATGTGAGATGGGGTCTCTAGTCTATGAAGTTCAAGGTGCTCGTGAGCGATCCCCTGGCCGACGAGGGGCTCTCCATCCTCCGGGAGGCGTGCGACGTGGACGTCTGCACCGACCTCCCCGAGGAGGAGCTCGTCCGGATCATCGGGGACTACGATGCCCTCGTCGTCCGGAGCGGCACCATGGTGACCGCCCGGATCATCGAAGCGGGGAAGCGCCTCCGGATAATCGGACGGGCCGGGGTCGGCGTGGATAACATCGACGTCGAGGCCGCGACCCGGCGGGGTATCCCGGTGGTGAACTCCCCAGAGGGGAACACCCTCGCCGCCACCGAGCATACCATGGCCATGATGCTCGCCCTTGCGAGGAACATCCCCCAGGCGAACGCCTCCCTCAAGGGAAAGCAGTGGAAGCGCTCGAAGTTCATGGGCATCGAGCTGAACGATAAGACCCTCGGCATCGTCGGCCTCGGCCGGATCGGCCGGGAGATCGCGAAACGGGCGAAGGCCATGGAGATGAGGTGCATCGCCTACGACCCCTTCCTCACGAAGGAGCGGGCGGCCCAGCTGGGGGTCGAGCTCATGGCCCTCGACGACGTCATCCGGCAGGCGGATGTCATCACGGTGCATACCCCCCTCACGAAGGAGACGACCCACCTCATCGATGCAAGGAAGTTCGCCATGATGAAGAAGGGGGTCCGGATCCTCAACTGCGCCCGGGGCGGGATCATCGACGAGAAGGCCCTCCTCGACGCGATAAAGGGCGGGAAGGTCGCGGGGGCCGCCCTCGATGTCTTCGAGGACGAGCCACCCCTCAAGTCCCCCCTCCTCGACCTCGACAACGTCATCGTGACCCCCCACCTCGGGGCGAGCACCGTCGAGGCGCAGCTGAACGTCGCGGTCTCCGTGGCAAACCAGGTCGTCGGATCCTTCCGGGGCGAGCAGCCGAAGTACGCGGTGAACGCCCCCATGGTCCCGCCGGAGTACGCCGAGCGGATGGAGCCCTTCGCCGTCCTCATCGGGAAGATGGGCCGGTTCCTTATCCAGCTCGTGGAAGGCCGGCTCGAGGCCCTCGAGATCACCTACGGCGGGGAGCTCGCCTCCCTCGGGCCGAACACCCGGTTCCTCACCCGGATCGCCCTCAAGAGCCTCATAGATCCCATCCTCCAGGTCCCCGTGAACATCATCAACGCCGAGGTCATCGCAAAGGAGCGGGGGATCTCCATCCGGGAGACCATGACCGACGAGGCGGCGGGCTTCCGGAACCTTGTCACCCTGAAGGTGAAGACCGACAAGATGGAGGAGACCATGGCGGGCACGGTCTTTACAAAGGACCGGATCCGGATCGTCTCCATCGGGGGCTACACCATGGACATGATCCCCGAGGGGTTCGTCATCGTCTCCCGGCACCTGGACAAGCCCGGGGTCATCGGCCGGGCCTCCACCATCCTCGGGGCCGCCCAGATCAACATCGCCGGGATGCAGGTCGGCCGGATCAAGCAGGGAGAGGAGGCCATCATGGTCCTGAACGTGGACTCCGAGGTCCCCCCGGAGGTCATGGAGGAAATCAGGCAGAAGGTCGGGATCTTCACCGCGAAGTTCGCGAAGATCTGAACCGGCCGGGAGCCCCCTTTTTCCGTAATCTTTTATATCGGGGCCGATGAAAGAGTATAGTCATCTTACCGCGGGCTCGTGGTCTAGTCGGCTATGACGTCGCCTTGACATGGCGGAGATCCTGAGTTCGAATCTCAGCGGGCCCATTCCTTTTCGCCCCCGTTTTCCTGATATCGAAACGGAGCGGTCCGTGACCTTTCTGGAGGCCCGGGACGGAGGTCCCACGCCCGGGATGTTTCAAAAAAAGCTCCCCGGGGGAACCCTTTTATACCGCTCCCACACAGGAGGGACCGGAGGACGTGGTGCGATGCCCGTGGTACAGCACAGTTCAGACGAGACCCGGCTCCTCTCCGAGGTGATCAGGAACCTTTCCTGCGACGACCCGGACGCGAGGAGGCGGGCCCTCGACGCGGTCATGGTCTTTGCCTGGAAGCCCGGCTGGAGGCCGGCCGAGTTCATCTCCCTCGGGGGCATCCCGGCCCTCGTCGAGCGGCTCGGGGAGGCGGACGAGAAAGGGAGGGTGCAGGCGGTGAGCGCCATCGACAGGCTGGCGGACCTGGGAGCGGCGCCGGATCTGGTGGAGGCCGGAGTACTCCAGCTCCTCGAGCGGATGGCGTCCGGCGACCGGTATGAGCAGCTCCGGATGATGGCGGGGAGGGCCGCAGCGAAGATCCGGGGAAGGATGAAGGAATAATACCCCGGCTGCCGAACCCTCCCCGGTTTCCGGATAGGGAGACCTGCATGATCTCCGCCGGGCCCTCCCCGGCCCTATCCCATTTTGTATATCTCAAAATCCAAAAACAAATGTTTATATAACAAAATGTAATATATACTTTACTTGGTGCCGGCACATCTCCGAATGGCCGCACCAGAAGAGAGAGAAAGAGAGAGGAGGAATGCCATGGACACCAAGGGACTCGTTGCAGGTCCGCTGTCGGCCCTCTGCATCATCGCGCTGGTCATGGGAACAGCCAGCGCCGCAGTCATCACCGCGGCCGACACCACCTCCAACCCTCATGGAAAACCCTTTCGCCACCACCTGTCACCCGAATCCATAATCGCTGCCCTGGAACAGCAGGGAGTCGATGTCTCCGAGGCAAAGACCGCGCTCCAGAACGGCGATACAGAAGCGGTAAAAACATGGATTGAGGCCCACCGGCCGGTGAGGTCGGATGGATCCGGTCACGCTCCCTTTGATCTGAGTAATGCCACCAGACAGCAGGAGGTCGTTACCAGACTCGAGGCAAAAGGAGTCGATGTCTCCGAGGTAAAGACCGACCTCCAGAACGGAGACTCTGCCGCTGTGCAGGCATGGCTTGAGACCTATTTCCAGACCCACCGGCCCACCCATTCGCCACCCGGCCTGAGCGATCCCGCAAGAGATCAAAAGATCATCGACAGGCTCGGGAAGCAGGGAGTCGATGTCTCCGAGGCGAAGACCGACCTCCAGAACGGTGATACCACGGCAGTGCAGACCTGGCTCGAGACCTACCTGCATTCCCATGAAGGGGAGATGGCGTTCCACCATTTCCCTACGGAACCCCCAACCGAAAGCCAGACGGGTACCAAAGAATAGGACAGGGCAGAACCCCTTAGTATCTTTTTTTCAAGAACCTTACCGTGGGAAGGGACCCCACTCCCCCGGCCGAAAATCTCGCGGAACCCCGCGCCGGAGAGGGTCATCGGGTCAGGATTTCAGCCGGACTTCATCCACGAGGCGCCTCATGCTGTCATGGGAGAACCGGAAGATGCAGTTGCCATCCGGGAACTCCTCCACCAGCTCCATCCCCAGCCTCTCGAAGAAGCCTCTTGCATCCTTCTCCGCCGTGAGGGCGATCCTCCGGTTCCCCTGGAGGGCGATCTCCGCGACGGCCGCCATGAGCCGTGTCCCGAGGCCGCACCGGTGGACCGAGAACCCGATGTAATCGACCCTCAGGGACGCCGGATCCGGGAAGGTGTAGGAGAGGCTCCCGAGGAGCTCCCCCCACCGGGACCGGGCGACGAGGAGGTGGTTCTTTTCATCGTCGATGGCCTCCTTCGCCCGCACGAGGCCCGGGTCCGGCTCATCCCCGCGGCGCCGGGCCTCCCCGATAATATGGCCGATCTCCCGGGACAGGGCCTCACGCTCCCCGGTGTCCTTTGCCGAGGCCGGGACCATGATGATCCTCGCCCCCTTCGCCTTCCCGCACCGCCGTTCCTTCCCCGGATCCCCCGGGCGGGGGGAACCGGCCGTTCCCTTCACCATCCCTCCTATCGGTGCCTCCCCGGGTGAAAAAGGCATCCCCGCACGGTGGGAATGCAAAATGTATAATGGTCATGGCTACATACCAGAGAGGGAGGATCGGATTCATGGAGAATATCCCACCCAAGGTCCAGAACCAGCTCGCCATGCTCCAGCAGCTCCAGCAGCAGCTCCAGACCGTGGCGGCCCAGAAGACCCAGTACGAGATGGCCATCCGGGAGTCGCGCCGGGCCCAGGAGGAGCTGAAGGACGTGCCCGCGGAAGCCGAGATCTTCGTGAACGTCGGCACGGTGATGATGCAGCAGAAGAAGGAGAAGGTCGAGGCCTCCCTCGCCGAGAAGGTCGAGACCCTCGAGCTCCGGGTGAAGTCCCTCGAGAAGCAGGAGAAGGCGATGCAGGCGAAGTTCGAGCAGCTCTCCACCGATATCAAGGGCTCCCTGGACAGGAAGAAGCCGTCGGTCCCAACGGCGGAATAACCGTTTCCTTTCTTTTTCGCCGGCTTTGTGATCCTGTTCGTGCTCCCGGAACGGAGCCGGTTACCATCTGAAAGCTCTTATCCCCCCGGAGGAGGCCCAGCGGCGACGTGAGCGGCGCTCTTCTCTCCATCGCGGCAGGATGCGTGAGGGCTGGCGCCACACAAGCCCGATTTTACCCCACCGGGTCCGGATAAAGGATTCGAAGGAACGAGTTGGGGGGGAGCCGGTTGCTCACCCCTTCCTGATCCGGTGCAGCAGGTTGATGGCATTCACCATGGCCTCCACCGAGGCAATGACAATGTCGTCGCCGGTGCCGCTCGCGTCGAAGATGTGTCCCTTCTCGTCCTCGAGGGCCACCGTCACGTGCCCGATGGCCTCCGAGCCGCCGGATATGGCCTCGATCTTGAACTCCTTGAGGATGACCTGCGTCGGGAGAATCCCCATGATAGCCTTGAGGGCGGCATCCACCGGCCCCACCCCGACCGCCGAGGCGACGTGCTCGACCCCGTTCACCGTCGCCTTCAGGGACGCCGTGGGGATGACATGGTTCCCGGTGATGACCGCGATCTCCTGAAGGTCGATGGCCTTCCCGTCGGACTTCACCCCCATGACCGTCCCCGCGATCTCGTAGAGATCCGCGTCGGTGACCTTCTTCCCCTTTCCTGACATGTCCTTCACCCTTCCGATGATCTCGTCCAGCTGATCATCGTCGGGCTCCAGGCGGACGTCGGTGAGCATCTGCCGCACCGCGTGCCTCCCGACGTGCTTCCCGAGCTTCAGCCGGCGCCGGTGGCCCACCATCTCGGGGGTCATGATGCCCGGCTCGAAGGTGTCCGAGCGGGCGATGACCCCGTGGGAGTGGATGCCGCTCTCGTGGGAGAAGGCGTTCTCGCCTACGACGGGCTGGGTGGGGATGATGGTGATCCCCGAGCACCGGGAGACGAGCCGGGAGGTCTCCACGATCCGCTGGGTGTGGATCCCCGTCGAGACCCCGTAGATGGACTCGAGGGCCATGACCGTCTCGGCAAGGTCGGCGTTCCCCGCCCGCTCGCCGAGGCCGTTTACCGTCACCTGAACCTGGGAGGCGCCACCCTCCACGGCGGCGAGGGTGTTTGCGACGGCGAGGCCGAAGTCATTGTGGCAGTGGGTGTCGATAGGGCAGTCCACCTCCGAGGTGATCCGCCCGATGAGGGCCTTCATCGCCGAGGGGGTGATGACCCCCACGGTGTCCGGGATATTTAAGACCGTCGCACCGGCCTGCACCGCCACCTGGAGGACCTGGATCAGGTAGTCCCAGTCCGTCCTCGTGGCGTCCATCGCCGAGAAGAGGACCTGGTCGCAGCGGTTCCTCGCATAGGAGACCACCTCCTGGGTGGCCTCGAAAACCTGCTCACGGGTCTTTTTGATCGTGTGGATCCGCTGGACGTCAGAGGTCGGGATGAAGACATGGACCATGTCCACCCCGCAGTCCAGGCAGGCGTTCACATCGCCCCTGGTCATCCGGGCGAGGCCGGCGACCATGGCCTCGAGGCCCATCGCGGCGATGGCCTTCACCGTCTCGTGCTCCGACTCCGAGGAGGCAGGGAACCCTGCCTCGATGACATGGACCCCTATCTCGGAGAGCTGCTGCGCTATCTCCTTTTTCTGCGGCAGCGTGAACGATATGCCAGGAGTCTGCTCGCCATCCCGGAGGGTGGTGTCGAAAACAGTGATCTTCTCGCGAATCTTACCAGGGGTGAAGAAGACAATACCCCGCTTCAGTCTGTTCTGGCATACCAGTACACGATGCGCTCATCCTATAAAGAAATTCGGGTGAAACACCGCCCGGCACGGGAACGATATGTTTATCAGGGAAATTTCCCTATAGTTGAAGGCACTTACCCGCCTTAACTCAGCCTGGTAGAGTGCGCGGCTGTAGTCTGGTTTGCCGTGTAGGTAACTGCGCAGCTACCGCGATGTCCCCGGTTCGAATCCGGGAGGCGGGATAACCTTCCAAGTGCCATCGAGTGCCCAGGTAGTGTAGCGGCCTATCATGCGGGCCTGTCACGCCCGCGACTCGGATTCGAATTCCGACCTGGGCGTTTCGCCTTTTAACCGAGCCCGCTGTATCTTCGTTCATCCCCAACCATTTTATTCAGGCAGGGTTCTCATCCGATCATGAGACCCGGAATCATCCTTCTCCTGGCATCGGCCCTCCTCCTCGCAGGCTGCCTCGCCCCCGGTGGTGGGGGTCCCACCCCGACACCGACACCGGTGACCACTCATACCCCGGCCCAGCTGAAGTACCTCCTCCTCGACCATTACGGCGAGAGCCGGTTCTTTTACTGCGATCCCGACTACTACCCCGTCGCCCGGGGCGATGAGCAGGCCAGGGCCATAGAGACCTTCCCCCCGATCGAGAACGAGACCGATGTATTCTCGGCCATCACGGCGAGAAAGGGCTTCCAGCCGCCGTATTCCGACGACACGAAGCTGGTTATCTATCGCGAGTACAAGAAGCTGAACGCGATTCCCCTCGGGCCTGTGGGAGATGGGACCTATTCCTTCAGCCTCCGGCTCGGGAACACGGTGCAGGGAATGATGGCATCCGGTAACATACGGATCGACGGGACCATTCTCAGCGAGCATACGGAGAACGCGATTCTTACCTGCCCCATCTGCCTCTCCGGCGAAACGATTATCGACACTCCGTCGGGTCCCATGGCTGTGAAGGACATCCGGGAGGGGATGCTCGTCTGGACCGTTGGCCCGGGCGGCACCGGAGAAGCAGTCCCCGTCCTCCGTGTGGAAAAGATCCCTGCTCCGAAGGGCCACCGGCTCGTCCGGCTTCGACTCTCCGACGGGAGGGAGCTCCTCGCATCGCCCGGGCACCCCCTCGCGGATGGGCGGCTCCTTGGTACCCTTTCGCCAGATGACGTGGTCGATGGAGCCAGAGTGACTGCAGCAGACCTGGTCCCGTTCACCGGGGAATACACATACGATATCCTTCCGGCCGGCGATACCGGCAGGTACCGGGCAAACGGTATTCCATTAGGGAGTACCCTCTTTTCCGATCGGTGAGGAATCAGGTCGACTGATTCTTCGACCCTGATAAAAAGTCACAGCTAGCCAGAGAAGAAACTCGCCTGAGGGAATCCCGAAGGATCATCAGAAAAATGGTCGGGTTAAGATCCCTGTTTCTTCCCGAGGACATGCCTTTTCTCGAGGATATAGCTGAGGAGAATTCCCATCGATACAACAGAGAGACTTACGATGAAACTTGTTGCATCCAAGACAATCAATCCCCTTTTTTCGTCGTCGTTTTCTGGATTCTTCGACGGTAAAAGTCTGTTTATTCTTGCTTGTATATAACCTTCCGCCTCACAGTCGGAGAGCCTGGAGAAATCTCCTTTACATTTCCGCGGGGGAACCCGGCCTGTTCACGGAAATCCCATCACGCTACACCATGTCACGGATCTCCGTCGGGCCCGTCGTAACGGGAGTGCGGCAGGTCGGGAGGCCGGGTCAGCGGTTATCCCACTCAGTCATTGCACCGAAGGGGAGCCTTTATGTACCCTGCGCCCCTCACCCATCACCGGTGATGGACATGGACAGGATACTCGCATGGGTCCTTAGTTTGCTCGTCGTGTTCTGCATCGTCGTGGTCGCCGTCGCTTTTGTGCTCCCCGGCCTTGGCCGGGGGGGAGGTCCCGTCGCGGTAAGCACGGCCGAGGCAGGCTGCCTCGCCTCCGGGGGTACTGTGGGCGCGGGCACCTGCTGCCTGTCGTCGGATGATTTCCCCGGCAGCTGCGCGATCGGCGCCTGCGGGTGTTCGGCGGAGAACAGCCATGCGGTGAAGACCTGCACCTGCCCTGCAGGGAAATGCTTCAACGGGACCGCCTGCGTCATGCAGATCGGAAACTTCGGGGAATGCGTGGCAGCGGGATACCCTGTGATGGAGAGCTACCCGCGGCAGTGCCGGGTCCCCGGCGGGCCGACCTTCGTGGAGGAGATCCCTCCGGCCCTCACCATGGAGAGCTGCCAGGCGGCGAGGGGCCACTGGACCGAGTGCGGGAGCCGGTGCCGGCTGGACAACACCGGGAAGCCTGACGTAATCTGCCCGGCCCTCTGCGAGGCGCTCTGCGAGTGTGGCGGGATCGCCGGGTTCGGGTGCCCGGTGGGATACAGCTGCAGGCTGGTTGCGGACATCGCGGACGCCCTCGGCTACTGCGTGGCCGGCAGCGTGTGAGTCGGAATGACCCTGTTCATACTCTTTCCTCCCCCCGACCGGTTACCGTCCGGGCACCCGGATACCGTGGATCACCGCCGGAGAGAGTGCACCCCTCCCCGACCCATCTTCACCCCTCCAGGTCTGTAAAGATGCTTTTTAGATAAAATATCGTTTTTTCTGTTTTTGATCTTGATATATAATATTGTATAATAATCAATATATATCGTAGTTATTTCTTCCCGCTGGCCGTGGCAGTCCGGGTGCCCGGGGGGTCCGGGCCTGACCCCTCTCACCCGCCAAAGTCCGGCAGCTGCTGCCCGGTCTTCGGGTCCTTTGCCCTCCGTATTAGGAGGCCGGCGAGCTCAAAGACGAGCACCTCCATGACGAGGTAGGTCCCGGACCTCCCCCGGAGGCACCCGGTGAGGACCTTTTCCCCCCGGCCGACCGATGCATGGAGGTGGATGGCCGGTCCCTCCCCGCCGGGGTACACCGTTGCCACCCCGAGGAGCTCCCACCCTCCCCCGAAGCCAACAAAGTGGGGAACCGGGGGGATCACCGCCTCCTCCGGGCCGGTCACGACGACACCCTCCTGCAGGGCCCCGAGGAGGAGCATGAACCCGTGGGAGACCCCCTCCTTCCTGAGAAGACCCTCCAGTTCCCCGAGGAGGTCCTCGCCATGGTCCACCCGTGCCACAAAGATCCTGCCCATCCGGGCCGATGCATACTCCATCCCTGCCACCAGCCGGGAGAAGCCCCGCCCAGCCGGAGGGAGGGGCAAAGGGCTCTCCGCATAAAGATCCGTACCTGATCTTAAAACCCTCCCACACCGGGAAACGGCCGAACCGGGCCCGGATGGCCGGCAGGGGAATACCCATAAATACGGGGAACTGGATACCTCGCCTTATGGCTCCCCCATGCTGGAGAAATTCCCGGAGGACCCCTGCATTCCGGATAGGGCCGGGGGCGGGGCTGGCCTTTCCTGCCCTTGCCCTCCTCCTTCTCGCCCTCGGACTCCTCACCTTACCGGTCTCCGGCCAGGGAACCGGGGGATCCGCGGGTTCCCTCCTCTTCACGAAGACCATGGGCGGACGGGTCATCGGCATCGCCATGAGTGAGGACGGGACTCGCATCGCAACCATCTCGGATGACTCCAAGCTCACGCTCCTTGACAGCTCGGGAAAAACCCTGTGGGCTTACCTCCCAGGGCCTCTCTCGGGCGCGGTGGCAGTGGCACCGGATGGGTCCCGGGTCGCGGTGGGGATTGCCGGCGGGTCCGTCTCCCTCCTCGGCGGGGACGGGTCCCTCCTCTGGACAAGGACCCCCGGCCTCGACGTGACCGGCCTCGGGGTCTCCGGTGGAGGGGACCGGATCGCCATCACCTCCACCGACCAGACGGTGAGGCTCCTCGGGTCCGACGGGGCGGTCCTCTGGAGCTATGTTTCGGGCATCGGGCTGACCGCCGCCGCCATCTCCGCGGATGGCAGGCGGGTCGCCTGCGGGTCCAGGGACAACCATATCACCCTCCTCGACGAAGGGGGCGGCCGGCTCTGGAGTTATGACACGAACGGGGCCGTCCGGCAGGTCGGCATCTCCTCGGACGGGAGCTTCATCGCCGCAGCCTGCCTGGACAACGGGATCTACCTCCTGGACGGGAAGGGAAACCTCGTCTGGAAGAAGTTCTTCTCCCTCCCGCCCCTCAGCGTGGCCATCTCCCCGGACGGGTCCGTGGTTGCCGTGGGGGGGCTGGACGACACCCTCACCCTCCTGGACGAGCGGGGGACCACCTCTTGGAGCAGGGTCCTCGGGGGTGCGGTGAACGGGGTCGCCCTGTCCTCCCATGGGGACTCCGTCGCGGCCGGGACCTCCAACAGCCAGGTCATCGCGTATACCTTCCTCCCCCCGACGACCCCCCCTACCACGCTCCCCACGACCACCATCCCCCAGCCGGTCTTTAACGCCACTCCCCTGCCCCCCATGCCGGCGACCACCCCGCCCACCCCCGTTCCAGGGGGAATCCTCGAGGTCCTCTCCGTCCCGCCGGGCGCCGGTGTTTCACTGGACGGGGTGGACCGTGGGACCACGCCGGCAACCCTCGCCGGCATCGAGGCCGGGCCCCATGCCCTGTCGCTCAGGCTGGAAGGCTATGACGAGCGGCAGCTCGAGGTGACCGTCGGGACCTCCGGGACCACCACCGTCACGGTGAACCTGACCCCATCGGCCCCCTTCATGGACCGGGGGTCACCGTACTTCCTCCTCGTCCTCGCCGGGATCCTCGGCGGCCTTGCGGCCCTGGTCGTGGCGGGGATCTACTTCTTCAGGAAGAGGTGAGCCGGGAGGGTTCATCAGAACCCTCCTCCCTAGGAGCCCGACGAAAACACCACTTTTCCGCTAAACAATGAGCTCGATTTCTTGACGATCAAAGTTCCGCCGTCGGCAGTAGGCAACCACCGGATCTTAATGTACAATGAGCCGGATGTGTTCCTCGCACCTTCCCGCGAGGGCTTCCTGCCCCCGGAGGCGTGCCACGTCCCGGAGGGCCTCGAGGCCGTGCACCGAGTCCTCGAGGAAGGAGAGGATGTCGGCCGGGTAGAGGGAGATGCCGTACTCCTCGAGGAGCTGCTCGGCGATCTGCCGGTGATCGAGGCCTGACTCCCGGAGCTCGATGACCCGGGCCGCGAAAAGCCGCTCGGGGCACCCGCAGGCCGGTGCATCCCAGCACCCGCAGGAGACGAAGTCATGGAGGATGCTCCGGATCTGCTCCCTGAGGGCCCCTTCCAGGGACCGGAGGTTCACCCCGGAGGAGACGGCCTCGAGGAAGGCCCCGTGGAACACCTGGTCGGGTATCCGGAGGCCGGTCGCCCGCTCGAGCTTCCGGATCCCCGCGAACCGGGCCCGGCCCGCGATCAATCCTCCTCTCCCGTGGTCTCGTCAAAGTCCTTGAGGGACTTCATGGCCTCCTTCATGGTCTCGATCTCGACGAGCCAGTCATCGAGGAGGCCGCTCTTCGCCGGGTCGTCGGCCATGAACTTCTCGCAGCAGGGGCTCCCGCCGATGACCGCCGCCCCGATCTCCCCCGCGATCCCGAGGGCCCCCTCCATGTCCTCGCCGGGGAGTGCCCGGGCCCGCTTCACGAGGGCCTTCACGTCCCCGTCATGCTTCCCGTCCAGATACTTCCGGCAGGCCGCGAAGAGCACGAGGAGGGAAAGCTGGAGGGACTCGAGGACATCCCCAATATCCCCGTCCCTCACCTCGCCCATGACAATGGCCTCCACCTCCCGCATCCGCTGGAGGGCCTCATCCTTCGTGAACCGGCTGTTCTGGAAGAGCTTGAGGATCTTGAGCACCTCGATGGTGATGTCCTCGGCAAACCGGGAGAGGGCAAGGAGCCCCTCGGGAGGCTCCTCGGAGGAGGGGTCCCCCGTGAAGGACAGCTCCTCCAGGTTCCTGATCCAGTTCTCCATCCGCTCCTTGCTGTAAAAGATGTAGAAGAGCTTGAGGGGCGCTTCTTCCTGGGTGCCCTTCTTCCTCGGCATTCCATCTACACTGGGTCTCCCGAGAATTAAAGGATTCTGTCGTTTCTTCCCTCTATTTCCGGTATTTTCACCCCTCGGTTCATCTGAGATCATTGATACTTTTATATAGAACCACTTCTATATCATCCCCCTGATGGAACCCAAGAGATCCCTCATGAGGCTCCTGGTCGGGTCCGTCATAGCGGGGATCATCATCAAGTATGCGGCCCAGATGGCAGGGCCGGGGACCGACCCGGTCCCCCTCGTCGGGCAGTTCTTCAGGGAGATCGTCGTGAACCAGAGCCTGACCACCATCCAGTACCCCTTCTTCAATGTGAACACCCTCCTCTGGCTCATCATCCTCCTCCTCATCGCCCTCGTCCCCTTCATGTTCGCCCTCTTCTCGGGCGTCTGGGGCTTCCTTACCTACCTGAGCGGTTTCCTCGGCGGATACCTCATCGTCAGCGGGAACTTTTCCTTCGTCATCGGCATCATCTGCCTGGCCCTCGGGATCATGGCCGCCCTGTATGGCACGTACATCAAGCAATAAGCGGGAAGTTCCTGGCCAGCCATCCCTTTCATGCCTTCTCCCGCTTCCCGATCCGGAAGGACCTGCGGTGGGGGCCATGGGAAACCATCTGGAAATGCTTATGAACCCCCCCGGCAAAGTGTTGAAAACCCGACCACGGGGGGAGATCATGCCCATGCGTTTCTGGAGAAGGAGATCCATCATCTGGACGGTCTTTTCCACCATCCTCGGCATCCTCGTCTTCTCCTTCCTCCTCGCCGCCCTGAACGCCCTCGTCCCATCGGAGCACGAGGTCCTCCACGGATTTGTCGTCCTCCTGAACAACAACCTCCCCTTCTTCATCGTCATCGCCCTCCTCCTCATGACCGGGGAGATCTTCGCCCGGTTCACCTTCCCCCTCAACCTCCCGGCCCCCCTCTTCCATGGCCTCGCGAGCGTCTTCATCGTCCTCTTCATGTTCAACATCTTCGAGTACCTGGACAGGGTGACGGGCGCGGGCATCTACCGGAACCTCGAGATCCTCCGGATCCTCCTCTCCATCCTCATCTTCCTCATCGTCTTCACCGGCGGGTACTTCAGGATCTTCGGCGATCTCCTGACCACAGGGAGGCTGCGGGACCTCCAGGGGGAGCTCCCGGCGGCTGCCCCCGGGGTGAAGACCTGGGAGGACATCGGGAACGAGTTCCGGCAGCTCGTCTTCGATACCCTCCAGCGCATGCGGGAGGAGCTCCGGGGGGGCGAGGACTAGACAGAGCCCCAAAGTTCCCTTCACCGGATCTTTCCCCAGACGTAGAAGAACCGCTGGACGGCCGTCGCGTGGCCGAAGATCCCGAAGACCACGAGGAGCCACCCGAGGAAGGAGAGCCCCGCGTACCCCGCCGGGAGGGCGAGGGTGAGGAGCCCGGCGACGATGATGAGGAGGAGCCGGTCAGCCCGGCCGAGGGTGCCGCCATAGTACCGGCCTATCCCCACGGCCTGCGCCTGGGTGCCGAGGTACGAGGACATGAGGACGCCGGTGAGGGCAAAGACCCCGATGATCCAGGGGGCCTGCCCACCGGCGAAGATCCCCGTGATGATGAAGATGTCCGCGTACCTGTCCAGGACATGGTCGAGGAAGTCCCCCCTCGGGCTCGCGAGCTGGAGCTCCCGGGCGATGGACCCGTCGAGGGCGTCGAAGAGGGCGTTCACCGAGACGAGGGCGATGGCCGCGGCCATCTGGCCGAGGAAAAAGGCGATCCCGGCGGCGACGGAGGCGAGGAAGGCCATGACCGAGAAGCTGTTGGGGGTGAGGCCGGCCCGGATGGAGAGCCGGGTGAGGGGCCCGAGGATGAAGCCCAGGTGCGGCCGGAGCTGGTCGAGGGTCATGCCCCCTCCATGAGGTAGTCCGTCCAGTCGATCCCGCCATGGGACGGGGGGACCTGTCCGAGGAAAAACCCCTCGATGAGATCGGCGGCCCCGGCAGGGGGGAGGTCGGTCGCGTCGATCTCGAGGAGCCGGTCGGACCGAATCCCCTCGAGGGTCTCGATGAGGATCACGTCGAGGGCCTCGGCCTCGGCGTTCTCCCGGCACTTCTCCTCCCCGTACCCCCGGGACCGGAGCCGACCGAGGAGCCGGTCCGGCCGGCACCTGAGGATCACCACCCGGTCGCAGGGGAGGAGGTGGGCGAGGTGCCCTTCCACGAATCCCTCGACGGGGGTGAACTCCAGGGCCCAGCGTTCCTCGTCTATGATGAGGGTGTCCCGCCCCTCGTCCCTCCCGAGGGCGTAAGGCCGGACGGTATCGATGAGACGGACCACGGGGTAGCCCCGCCGGGCGAGCTCATCGGCCGCCGAAGACTTGCCGGTGCCGGGGGTTCCCGTGATACCGCACATCATGGCCGGTTGATCTCCGAAATAACGCGTTCGTTCTCCCAGTCCTCGCCAATGCTCACCCGGATGTAGTGGTCTGGGAGGTCGGGGAAGCTCCGGCAGGACCGGACCACGACCCCCCGGGAGGCGAGGGCCTCTGTCATCTCGTCGCTCCCCCGCGGGGACACATCCACAAGGACGAAGTTCGCCTCCGACGGGTGCACCGGCCACCGGATCTCCCGGGCGTACCGCTCCCGCCAGCGCCGGACATGGTCCCGGTAGGCCCTGGCCCATGCCTCCTCCCCGAGGGCCGCCTCCGCGGCGGCGGCGGCGACGGTGCTCACGGCAAAGGGGGTCTGGGCCCTCCGGTACGGCGCGGCGAGCCACCCCGGGAGGAAGGCGTACCCGATGCGGAGGCCGGCGAGAGCATAGATCTTGGACATGGTCCTGCCGATGACGAGGTTATCGTACTGCTTCATGAGGGGCCGGTAGTCATGGTCCGAAAAGTCCACGTACGCGTTGTCAAGGAAGAGGACCCCGTCCATCCGGTCCAGGAGGCCTGCGATGTCAGCAGGGGAGGTCGCGTTCCCCGTAGGGTTATTCGGGCTGCAGAGGAAGCCGAGCGGGGCGCCCTCCATGGCCCGGGCGAAGGCCTCGGGGTCCACCGAAAAATCCGCTCTTCTCTGCACCGGGACGACCTGAGCCCCCTGCCCCATGGCGGCGACCCCATAGAAGGAGAAGGTCGGGGTCGCCACCGCCACACGGTCACCCGGTTCAACGAGAGCCCGGAGGAGGGTCTCGATGACCCCGTCCATGCCCGCCCCGGCGGTAAAGTGATAGTCCCCGTGGTAACATCGGAGAGCCTCGAGGAGCCCCCCCGGCTCCTCTGGCGGGTACCGGTTCACCCCCCGGAGGGCGAGGATGGCGGCGTCGAGGACGGCCGGGGGCGGGGTGAAGGGGTTCTCGTTGCTTGCGAGCCGGGCGATGGGCTCCTTCCCCGACCTCCGGGCGATCTCCATCGCCCCCGTGGCATAGACGTAGCCGGATTCCTCGTAGCACGGCCTTGCCGAGCGCGGGCGCCGCCTCTCAGCTGAGCGCCTCATGGATGACCTCGATGGCCGCGTCGATCTCGTCCTCCCGGATGACGAGGGGCGGGACGAGCCGGATGTTCCCGTCCGCGGCGCAGTTAATGAGGACCCCCCTCGCGGCGCACCGCTTCTGGACCTCGGGGCACCGCTGGCCGATGGTGATCCCCATCATGAGACCCCGGACCCGGGGGCTGAAGTCCGAGAGGCCGTTCCGGAACCGCTCCCCCTTCGGGATCACGGTGGGGAGGATACCCTCGATGACCCGGATGGTGGCAAGGGCGGCGGCGGAGGCAACGGGGCCGCCGGCGAAGGTGGAGCCGTGCTCGCCCGCCCTGAACTCGAGCCCCTCCCTCGTCACGAGGGCCCCCATGGGAAAGCCGCTCCCGATCCCCTTTGCCAGGGTGACGATGTCGGGCTTCACTCCCTCGTGCTGGATGGCGAGCCATTTCCCGGTCCGGCCCATGCCGGTCTGGACCTCATCGTCGATGAGGAGGGCCCCCGCGTCATCGCAGATCTCGCGGACGCCGGCGAGGAAGCCCTCCGGCGGGATGATGACCCCGGCCTCCCCCTGGATGGGCTCGACGAAGACCCCCGCGGTGTCACCGTCCACGGCCCTCCGGAGGGCGTCGAGATCCCCGTACTCAACGAAGGTACACCCCGGTTCGAGGGGGTTGAAGGGCTCCCGGATGGCCGGCTTGTAGGTGACGGCGAGGGCGCCCGTGGACCGGCCATGGAACCCGTGGGTAAAGGCGACGAAGCGCTTCCTCCCGGTCCGTACCTTTGCGAGCTTGATGGCCGCTTCGGTGGACTCGGTCCCCGAGTTGGTGAGGAAAACCTTCCCGAGGCCCGTGATCTCCGAGAGCTTCTGGGCAAGCTCCAGCTGGTGGGGAACGTAGTAGAGGTTCGAGCAGTGGATGAGCTCCCCGGCCTGCCGGCAGATAGCCTCCACCACCGCCGGGTGGCAGTGGCCGGTGCTCGCCACGGCGATCCCGGCGACGCAATCGATGTACTCGTTCCCCTGGGCGTCCCAGACCTTTGCCCCTTTCCCCCGGACGATCTTCAGGTCCCGGGTGAAGACCGGCTGGTAATAGCGGGCCTCCAGCTCCTTCTCGGCTTGCATCTCGTCCATGTGATTCCTCTCTTGTTCCTCTCTTCTCCAGCTGCCTCACTCGTACTCGATGGTGGCCGGCGGCTTCGGGGTGATGTCGTACACCACCCGGGCCACCGAGGGTATCTCCGACGTTATCCTTGACCCGATGCGCACGAGGTCGGGGAAGGGGACCTCGAGGGGGTCGGCAGTCATGCCGTCCCTCGAGTTCACCGCCCGGACCGCGACGACCCAGCCATGGATCCGGACATCCCCCTTCACCCCGGTCGCCTTCCCGAGGAGGGCGGCGAAGCACTGCCAGGGCCGGTACCGCTCCACGAGCTCCTCCTCGGCGATGGCATTTGCCTCCCTCACCACCGACACCTTATCCCTCGTCACCTCCCCGAGGACCCTGACGGCGAGGCCGGGGCCCGGGAAGGGCATCCGGTGCTGGATCTCCGGTGGGAGGCCGAGGGCCCCTGCCACCTCCCGCACCTCGTCCTTGTACAGGTCCCGGAGGGGCTCGATGATCCTGGAGAAGGCAATGGAGAGGGGCATCCCCCCGACGTTATGGTGGCTCTTGATCCCTCCCTGGCTCTCGATCCGGTCGGGGTAGATGGTCCCCTGGAGGAGGTGCTTCGCGTTCACCGCCCGGGCCTCCTGCTCGAAGACCCGGATGAACTGCTCCCCGATCCGCCTCCGCTTCTCCTCGGGGTCGGTGACCCCCTCCAGGGCGGCGAAGAACCGGTCCTCTGCCCGGACGACGTGGAGGGAGAGGTTCCCGAAGAGGGAGCAGATACGCTCCGTCTCACCCTTCCGCATGAGCCCCGTGTCGACGTAGATGGGGATGAGCCGGTTCCCGATGGCCCGGCCCGCGAGGGCGGCGCAGACCGAGCTGTCAACGCCACCAGAGAGGGCCATGACCACCCGTTCGCCCCCGGCCTCGGCCCGGATCTCCCCTACGGCCCTCTCGATGAACTCCCCGGCCTTCATCCCTGCCGCTCCCGGGCGGGGGCGGCCCGCCGCCGTTCCCCGCAGGCGGTTACGAACCCGAGGAAGGGGGGCGAGGGATGGGCGGGGCGGGACCGGAACTCGGGGTGGAACTGGGTCCCGAGAAAGAAGGGGTTGCCTGGGATCTCGCAGACCTCCATCCGGACGCCGTTCGTCCCTGAGAAGACAAGCCCCGCCTTCTCGAGGGCAGGGATGTACTCCGGGTTCACCTCGTACCGGTGCCGGTGCCGTTCCATGACGTCGGTACGGCCGTAGAGCCGCTCCGCGAGGGTTCCCTCCTTCAGCATGACCGGGTAGTCGCCGAGGTGCATGGTGCCCCCCAGCTGGCCGATCCCCTTCTGCTCCGGGAGGAGGGCCACGACAAAGGTCCCGGAGCCGAACTCCTCGCTCGCCGCATCGGCGATCCCGAGGACGCTCCGGGCATACTCGATGACCGCGAGCTGGAAGCCGAAGCAGAGCCCGAGGAAGGGAACCTTCCGCTCCCTCGCATGGGTGATGGCATGGATCTTCCCCTCGATCCCCCGGCTCCCGAAGCCGCCGGGGACGACGATACCGTCCACCTCCTCGAGGTCGCGGGGGGTGTAGTGCTCGGCGTCGATCCACCGGATCTGCACCTCGGTGGAGAGGGCCCTCCCCGCATGCTTCAGCGCCTCCTTGATGCTGATGTACACGTCCTCGATGCCGTACTTGCTCACGAGCCCGATGGTCACCTTCCCCGTGTACTCCCGCATGACGGTCCTGTACCAGGCCGGGTCCGCCTCCCGCCGCTCGAGGCCGAGGAAGTCGGTGAGGACGTCGGCGAGGCCCTCCCGCTCCAGCTCGAGGGGCACCTGGTAGATGTCGGGCATGGTCGCCGCCGAGATGACCGCCTTCTGTTTCACATCGCAGAAGGCCGAGATCTTCCTCTTCGTCCCCTCCCCCATGGGCCGCTCGCCCCGGGCGACGATGATGTCCGGCGCGAGGCCGAGCTCCCGGAGGGCCTTCACCGAGTGCTGGGTCGGCTTCGTCTTCATGTCCCCCATGGTGTCCATGGGGACGAGGGTGACATGGATGAGGGCCATGTCATGGGGGGGGAGCTCCCCCCGCATCTGTCGGACCGCCTCGAGGAAGGGCATGCTCTCGATGTCGCCCACGGTGCCCCCGACCTCCACGAGGCAGACCTCCGCGGGCCGGTGGTCCACGGGGATCCCCGCGGCCCGGGCAACGGAGGCCTTGATCTCGTCGGTGATGTGGGGGATGATCTGGACGGTGCTCCCGAGGAAGTCGCCCCTCCGCTCCTTCTCGATGACCGTCCGGTACACCTTCCCGGTGGTGATGTTGTGGTCCGACGTGAGCTCGATGTCCAGGAACCGCTCGTAGTTCCCAAGGTCGAGGTCCACCTCGCCCCCGTCGGAGAGGACGTAGACCTCGCCGTGCTGGGATGGGTTCATGGTCCCTGCGTCGATGTTTAAGTACGGATCGATCTTCACCGCCGTGACCGAGTACCCCCGGCTCTTCAGGATCCGGCCGATGGACGCGGTCGTGATCCCCTTCCCGAGGCCGCTCATCACCCCCCCCGTCACCACGATATACTTCACGGAGCACTCCACCCGCTGAGATCAGAATTGGTGTCGGACGTGATATAACTACATCATCCATCCACGATGAGAAATCCGAGTTCCCGGTACCTTTCCGGGCCTCGTACACCCTGGAGCGGGATGCCCGGTCGCGATGCAGTTCCACCTCCACCGAGCACTCCCCCGTTCACATCTATGCCACACCCGGGACCTACTCGGTGACCCTCACCGTGGCGAATGACGCCGGCCCGGATATGGCCGTCGAAGGAATTTATCAAGGTGAACGCAAAGAAGCAGGGACACCCGGCTCTGGTAACACAGGCGGGAATTCAGGCGGAGAGGGAGGAGAGAACGGGTCCCAGGGCAGCAACGACAAGCCAAAGATCAAGCTGAGCTAGGGGGAAGGTGATACCCCTGCCTCAGCCGGGGGGTAAGGACTCAGTTCCCCGCCGGACAGGAAATCCCGGATCAGAGGATCGCGAATGCGGCCGCACACCGGGCGAGGAGCTCCCCCTCCCCGGTCCCCTTCCTCACGTCGCCCTCGGTGAAGGCGACCCGGCGTCCCTTCCGGACAACACGGCCGGTCGCGACAACGAGGCCGTCCCGGGCGCCCTTAAGGAACGAGGTGGTCTCGGAGATGGTCGCGATCCCCTCGCCGGGCGGTACGACGGAGTACAGGGCGAGGGCCATGGCCTCGTCGGCCACCGCCGTGAAGATGCCCCCCTGCATCCAGCCGACGCCGTTCTGCATGTCGGGGCGGACCTTCATGGAGAGCTGCGCGATCCCCTCCCCGATGGAATCAACGTCGATCCCCATCAGGACAAAGAAAGGGTTCGCGTCCCGGCCACGCCTCTTCAGTTCCTCGAAATAACTCATGTACCTCTCACTCTCATCGGAACGCCATGAGAAAAGGGTTCCGGAGCCTCCCTTCCGCGCCCGCCTGCAGGTTTCCCCCCGGGCGGGAGGGGGAACGGGAGCAGGAAGGTTCTTGCCAGCCGGGGGAGAGGGGGTAGTATGAAACTCCTCGTGGTCGTCGCCCCGGAGCGGTTCAGGGACGAGGAGCTCCTCGAGCCCCTCGCCATCTTCCAGGAGGCAGGTATCGGCATTGATATTGCCTCGGTGAGGCTGGGCACCTGCACCGGCATGCTCGGCGGGAGATGCGAGGCCGCCCTTGACCTCGCCCGCGTGGATGCCGGGGGCTATGACGGAATCGTGGTCATCGGGGGGGCCGGGTCACCCGAGTTCCTCTGGGGGCACAGCCGGCTCCTCGCCCTCGTGGCGGAGTTCGCGGCCTCGAAGAAACTCGTCGCCGCTATCTGCCTTTCCCCCGTGGTCCTCGCGAGGGCCGGGGTCCTTTCCGGGAAGAAGGCCACCGTCTTCCGGACGCCGGACTCGGTGGCCGAGATGCGGAAGGGGGGCGCCGACCTCAGGGGCGAGGGGGTCGTGGTGGACGGGAGGTTCATCACGGCGAACGGTCCTGCCGCGGCCCGGCCGTTTGGCGATGCCATTGTATCGGCCCTCGCGGTGCCCGGGCCATAACCCTTCCTCCGGGGAAATCCGGGAAAAAACGGGACACCGGAGCTGCTGGGCCCGCCAGCTGGGTCGGCTCTCAGGTCGCGTACTTGCCCGGATCAGCCTCGAACTTCTTCTTGCACCCCGGTGCGCAGAAGTAGTAGGTCTTTCCCTTGTAGTCGCTCTTCCACTTCGCGGTCTTTTCGTCCACAGTCATCTTGCAGATGGGGTCAATGGCCAGGATGGCCACCTCCGGATACAACTCTCCTCGAAGGCGGTATATATCCCTTGAGGAGGAGGGAGAGGGACACCACGGTCACCGAGGACATGGCCATGGCAAACCCCGCGTATTCCGGGCGGAAGGTGATCCCGAAGAAGGGGTAGAGGAGGCCGGCCGCCACGGGGATGAGGGCCGCGTTGTACGCAAAGGCCCAGAAGAGGTTCTCCCGGATCCGGGTCATGACCTTCCTCGAAAGCTCGATGGCCGCCACCACGTCCACGAGGTTGTCCCGGACGAGGACGATATCCCCGCTCTCGATGGCCACGTCCGTCCCGCTCCCGATGGCCATCCCGAGGTCGGCCTGGGCGAGGGCCGGGGCATCGTTGATCCCGTCACCGACGAAGGCGATGACCTCCCCGCCGGCCTGGAGCCGCTTCACCTCGTCCACCTTCCCGGCCGGGAGGACCCCGGCGAGGATCCGGTCGATCCCGATCTGCCGCGCGATGGCTGCCGCCGTCCGGGCATTGTCCCCGGTGATCATGATGACCCCGAGGCCCATGGCCTTCAGCCCCCGGATGGCCTCCGCGGCCGAGGGCTTCAGGGTATCGGCCACCGCGATGAGCCCGGCCGGCTGCCCGCCGGCCGAGACCATCATCACCGTTTTCCCCTCGCCCTCGAGGCCTGTAATCCTCCTCTCCACGTCCTTTCGGATGACGATTCCCCGTTCCTCCATGAGGGCGCGGTTCCCGACAAGGACCTCCTCCCCGAGGATCCGGGCGACAACACCTTTCCCCCCGATGGTGTCAAAGGAGCCGCTCTCCCCGTAAGGGATGGCCCGGGACTCCGCCTCCCGGACGATGGCGCGCGCGAGGGGATGCTGCGAGTTCCGCTCGACCCCCGCCGCGAGGGCGAGGAGTGTCCCCTCGGGAACCCCCAGGGGGACGAGATCGGTGACCGAGGGCTTCCCCACGGTGAGGGTGCCGGTCTTGTCGAAGACGACGGCGGTGATCTTCCCGGGGATCTCGAGAGCCTCGCCGCTCTTCACGAGGATCCCGAGCTCCGCCCCCCGCCCGATCCCCACGGTGACGGCCGTGGGGGTGGCGAGGCCGAGGGCGCAGGGGCAGGCGATGACGAGGACCGAGATGAGGGCCGTGAGGGAGAAGAGGAGGGTCTGCCCCGCGAGGAAGTACCAGCCGGTGAAGGCGAGGAGGGCGATGGCGAGGACCGCGGGGATGAAGTACGTGACCGCCCGGTCCGCTATCCGCTGGACCGGGGGCTTGGACCCCTGGGCATCCTCCACGAGCCGGATGATCTGGGCGAGGACCGTCTCCTTCCCGACCCTCGTCGCCCGGAACCGGAGGACCCCGTTCTGGTTGAGGGTCCCCCCGACAACGGGAACGCCGGCCCTCTTGGGGACCGGGATCGGCTCCCCCGTGATCATGGACTCGTCGACGTAACTCTCCCCCCCGTTCACCTCCCCGTCCACCGGGATCCGCTCACCGGGCTTCACGAGGACCGTGTCGCCGGGTACCACCCCGGCGGCCGGGATGACCACCTCGGTCCCGTCACGGACGACGGTAGCCATTCTCGGTGCAAGGTCCATGAGCTTCCGAATGGCATCACTCGTCCGGCCTTTGGCCCGGGCCTCGAGGTACCGGCCGAGCATGAGGAAGCCGGCGAGCATGAGGGCCGTCTCGTAGAACATGAAATCGGGGGTGAGGACGATCCCGAAGGTCCCGAGCACCGAGGCACCGTAGGCAACCCCGATGCCCATGGAGTACATGACGTCCATGTTCAGGACCCCGTTTTTCAGGGACCGGTAGGCAAAGAGGAAGATGGGCCAGGCAAGGTAGAAAAAGGCGGGTGTTGCCACGATGAACATGAAGAGACCCATGTCGATGGGCAGGGGCGGATTGAAGAACATGACCCCCATGAGGCCGAGGCCGAGAACAAGGCCGACGATGGCCCGCGTGAGCTTCCCGCGGAGGTCCTTCGCCCGGGCCTCGCGTTCCAGCTCCCCCGTCTCCTCGCCCTCGATACCGAGGTACTGGTACCCGGCGTCCTCGATGGCGCGGCGCATGTCCGCGATGGTCACCTTCGACGGGATATAGGTGACATAGGCCTTTTCGGCTCCCAGGTTCACCGTGGCCCCGAGCACCCCGGGGAGCGCCCGGAGGGCGGCCTCGTTCGTTTCCACGCAGGTGGCGCAGACCATCCCGCCGATCCGGATGATGACCCGTTCAGGTACCACCTCGTAGCCGGCCTCGGACACCGCCTTCTGGAGGTCGGTGAGCCTCGCCTTTCCCGGGTCGTACTCCACCACCACCCGCTCGAGGCCGAGATTCACGTCGGCCTTTGCCACACCCTCCACGCCCTGGAGGGCCTTTTCAATGGTCACCGCGCAGGTGGCGCAGGTCATGCCCGAGACCTTCAGCTCGGCCTTCTCTTTCGCACCGGACTGGCCTTTCTCTTCGGTCATTCCTGTTCCTCTCCCCCGGGCAGAGCCCCGGTGGGGCAGGCACCTCCGGGAACATCTCCATCCCGCCTGATAAATCCATTGCCCGCGGGCAGAGCCGGACCTGCGCGGGACATGCATGGCAGGCCGGGGACAGAGTGAAATCTTCTTCTCCCCATGGCCGCATGGTACTGGTGGAATAGGTGGAATGCCCCGGGGGCCCCTCCCCCGAGGACGGGTGGGGCCCCCCTGCGCTGTATGACCCCGAAGGAACCAGAGCTTCCTGCCGGAGAAGGTGAGATCCCCGGTTTCACCAATCTCCCCGCGAGAAGGCCCCGTGTGGCCGGCGAAGGTACCCCCGGGCAGGACGATGCGCCCTCCTCCATAAATCCCCCGGCACTCCCCCTCCAGGAAGCCCCGGGCAGCGAGGCCGTCTATGAGCGGGTCTCGGCCCTCCTCGAGGCCGGGAGGCTCGAGGAGGCGGGGTCGCTCCTCTGCCGGGGGCTGGAGATCTACCCCGAGAGCGTGGATCTCCTCAAGGAGCTGGGGGTCCTCTACCACCTCCAGGGGCGGTACGGGAAGGCAGCCCGGACCTTCACCCGGGTCATGAACATCACGGGCGGGGGGAAACAGTCCCTTTCCTGGAGGATCGCCTCCCTGTACCACAAGGCACTGAGTGAGCTCGCAGGGCCGGACCCTGCAGGGTCCCTCCCCACCTTTGACCAGATCCTTGCCCTGGACCCGGGGGACCGGGAGGCCCTCGCAGGGAGAAGCGCGGCTCTCAGGATCCTGGGCCGGACCGATGAGGCCTGGCGCTGCGTGGAGGAGGGCCTCGCCCTCGACCCGCCGGGGGCCTCCATCCCTTACCAGGAGGGCTGGCTCGACATGGAGGGGGACCGGCCGGACCTTGCCGAGGATGCCTTCCGGCGGTCTGCTCTCGCCGATCCCGCCTGGCCCGATCCGGTCTTCTCGAGGGGGATCGCCCTCGCGAGGCTGGGGCGGGGCCGGGAGGCCGGCCAGCTCCTGAGCGGCTTCGTGGAGTCCGCCGGGAGCACCCCGGCCCTCAGGGCCATGCTCGGGTGGTTCTCCCTTGCCCTCCATGACCCTGGAAGCGCGAAGGAGATCTTCCTGAAACTCGCCGAAGAGGAGGACCCGGCCGGGTTCCACGGGCTCGCGGCCGCCCTCCTCGCCCTGGGGCAGCCCGGGGAGGCGCGGGAGATCATGGAGCGGCTCGCCGCCGCCTTCCCCCGGGACCCCCTTGTCCAGGCGAACCTCGGCATGGTCCTCGCCCGGGGGCAGGGCGGCCGGGACCTCGCCGATGCCGCCATTGCCGCGCGGCGGGTCTTCTCCCTCTCCCCCGGGTTCGGCCCCGCGCATGGCTGCCTTGGCATCATTTCCCTCAGGGAGGGCGACCCCGGGGCCGCGGAGGCCCACCTCTCGGAGGCATTGCGGCTCATGGACCCTGCGGGGGAGAGGAACCTCGGTCTCTTCCTCTGCATGGCCGGGCGCCGGGAGGAGGCCGAGGCGCGGCTCCTCCGCGCGACCCGGCTGGACCCCCTGGATCCCCGCGCATGGGCGGGCCTCGGAGTCATCGCCCTCCGCCGCGGGGAAACGGAGGATGGCCTCCGCCACCTCAGGCAGGCGAACCTCATCGACCCCCGGGACCCCGGGACGGTCCGGGGACTCGCCCTCGCCCTTGCCGGGAGCGGCGCGAGGGAGGAGGCCGAGGAGCTGGTCCGGAGCTCCCTCCCCCTCGTGCCGGAGGCGGCGAGGGGCCCGCTCCTCCTCGAGCTCGCCGCCATCCTCCTCTCGGGCGGGGGGCCGGGCGGGGACCCCGTCCTCGACGAGGAGGCCGGGGAGGCCCTCGCAGCGGCCGGGGACACCCGGCCGGGTGAGCCGGGGATACTCTTCTACCGAGGGGTCATCGAGGGAAGGCTGGGGCACCCGAAAGAGGCGGTGGAGCTGTTCACCTCCTGCCTGGAGAGCGCCGAGTACCATGCCCCGGCCCACGAGAACCTCCGGCGCATGAAGAAATACGCGGCGACCCTGGCTGAAAGGGGGTTCCCCCCGGGGTTCCCGCCCGCGAGAACCGTCCTCGCTCTCCTCGCCCTTATCCAGCTCGCCGCCGCGTGGTACCTCTTCGTCGCGCGGCTCGTCTCCGAGACCGGCTTCCTCCTCCTCCTCGCCCTCTTCTCG
>Ga0335070_10000868_pt1 | contig 34554 bp, 29 predicted proteins | sample Lox_Sample_13_FD_206722 | JGI IMG/M metagenome (GOLD analysis project Ga0335070, IMG submission 206722) | Soil microbial communities from Loxahatchee National Wildlife Refuge, Florida, United States - Lox_Sample_1.3 | ecosystem: Environmental > Terrestrial > Soil > Wetlands | place: USA... | reverse complement strand
GCCCTGGCGCTCGCCGGGGCAAAACCCTTCTTGTATTTTATAGAAAGGATCTTCATGCAACGGATCGTACGGTCGCCTTTCTACCGTGATATTTACAAAGGAGTCCTCCGGCCGATTGGGCAAATCGTCCTGTTTATCATTGCCAGCGGCGCGAGTCTTTCGCTGCTCATGATCCTGCTGGCCTTCCTGTTCAGCGGCTCGGCCATCGATCAGCACGTCATGACCAACAATGGGACTACCCTGTGGAACTATACCCTGGTCAATCTGCCCCAGGTGCTGGTGGATGGGGTCACCCTCGGGTTCGTGTACGCCGTGATCGCCCTGGGGTATACCATGGTCTACGGTGTGCTCGAATTTATCAACTTCGCTCACAGCGAAATTTTCGCCATTGGCGCTTTCGTCGGCGTGGAAATCCTGATCGCGATCAACAATGCCGGGCTGCTGGCCGGCGGCAGTCTGCTGAACTCCTACGCCTGGCTGATCGTTGCGATCCTGGCCGCCATGGCTGCCTCCGGGTTGACGGCGGTCCTGATGGAGCGCATCGCTTACCGGCCCCTGCGCAACGCGCCGCGCCTGGTCCCTCTGATTTCTGCCATCGGGGTCTCCTTCTTCCTCCAGGATACCATCCGCCTGGTCGAAAGCCTGACCACCGGCCAGTTCTACCGGGTGATCCCGACTTTTGGCAATTTCGATACTCGCGTGCCCATCTTCAACGCCGCTATTGGCGGAACCGCGTTCAAGATGGACGTGGAGGTTAAATCGATATGGGTGATGGCCGCCGGTTTGCTCATGCTCACTGGCCTGAACTACCTGGTCAACGTCACCAAAGTGGGCAAAGCCATCCGCGCGGTGGCCCAGAGCCAGTCCTCTGCCAGCCTGATGGGGATCGACGTCAACAAGATGATCGCCATCACCTTCCTTGTGGGCGGCGCTCTGGGCGGGGCCGCGGGGACGCTCTACGCGCTCAAATTCACCCGCATCGATCCCTTCGTGGGCTTCTTCCCCGGCATCAAGGCCTTTACCGCGGCGGTCATGGGCGGCATCGGCAACCTGACCGGCGCGCTTCTGGGCGGGATGATCCTGGGGATGCTGGAAACCTTTGCCGGAGCGTACATGTCTGTATTCACCATGGGTGCGGCGGGAACCGAATATAAAGATATCTTTGCCTTTCTCATTTTGATCCTGGTCCTCATTTTCCGCCCCACCGGTATCCTCGGCGAGCAGGTCGCTCAGAAGGCATAGGTGCAGCATGGCCCAGATTTTGACCACTCGTCTCCAATCGATCTTTCAAGCCGGCCAGGCATGGTTCCAAAAGAGCAGCAACGCGTCCATTTTTGCAACCGCTTACCTGCTCATCACCGGACTGCTGGTCTATTTCAATCCTCTCTCCTTGCCGGCCTTCCTGCTCTTCATGGCGTCGGCCTATTTGATCTATGCTTTCCCGATGTCCAGCAGGACCAAAGCCATCCTGGGCGTCGTGATGGCCCTGGTGCTGATCCCAATTATCGGGGCGCGCAATATCTTCTACCTTGAGGTGATCTTCCAGATTGCTCTCTTCGCCGCCCTGGCCCTCGGGCTCAACATCGTGGTCGGGTTTGCTGGCATGTTGAACATGGGCTACGTGGCCTTTTATGCGGTCGGCGCGTACCTGTGGGCGATCTTTGGCTCCCAGCAGCTCTTCCTGCTCCATTCGATCCCCGGGACCGCGCCGCCCACGGATAAGTTTTTCCTTCCCGCCGACACCTTTTACCTCTTCCTGTTCGGCGGGATGATCCTCGCTGCGCTGGTTGGGATCCTGCTCGGGCTGCCGGTGCTGCGCGTCCGCGGCGATTACCTGGCAATCGTGACCCTCGGCTTTGGTGAGGTCATCCGCGTGCTCGCCAATAATCTGGATAAGCCGATCAATCTCACCAATGGCCCACAGGGTATCACTCCCATCCAGCGGCCTACGCTGCCCGGCCCACTCCTCGCCGCTCTCAACACGGTGCTCACCCCGGTCGTCGGCCATCCCGTCTCCCAGGGGGATTTCTACAACCTCTTCTTTTATGCCCTGTCCCTCCTCGTGGCGATCCTGGTGATCGTGGTCGTCATTCGCCTGGACGACTCGAAGGTCGGACGGGCCTGGGCGGCGATCCGCGAGGATGAGCTGGCCGCATCGGCCATGGGCATCCCCATCGTCCGCTACAAGCTCCTGGCCTTCGCCGTGGGGGCTTCTTTTGCCGGGGTCATGGGCGTGATCTTCGCCGCCAGCCGTACCTTTGTCAGCCCGGAATCCTTCAACTTCATGCAGTCGATCGGCGTCCTCTCCATGGTGATCCTCGGCGGCCTGGGCAGCATCCCCGGCGTGATCCTGGGCGCGGCTCTGGTCACCATTCTAAACCTGCAGGTGCTTCAAGAGCTGTCCCTATGGCTGAACAGCCTCCGCCAGAGCGACGCAGTCATTCCGCTGATTAATTTTGCCTGGAAGAACCTTTCCGGCCAGCTTGACCCGGCCAAGTACCAGCGGATGCTCTTTGGCCTGATTCTGATCGTGATGATGATTTACCGCCAGGAAGGCCTGATCCCGGCCCAGCGGCGCAAACGCCAGAAAGCGGAGGCCCCTGCAGCCGAAGGGGAAAACGGCGCCAGCGGGGAAGCCTCTCCCAGGGCGGAGGTGGAACATGGCGCTGCTTGAATCGCAGGAGGTTACCAAAAACTTTGGCGGCTTGATCGCGGTGGATAGCTTCAACCTTACCCTCGATCCCGGCCAGATTTGCAGCATCATCGGCCCCAATGGGGCCGGGAAAACTACCTTTTTCAACATCCTCACCGGGATCTACAAGCCCAGCCACGGCCAGATCTTCTACTCCGGGAATGGGGTATCGCACGTCATCTCCGGCCTCGCCCCTGACCAGATCGCCCGCCAGGGGATCGGCCGCACCTTCCAAAACATCCGCCTGTTTGCCAAAATGACCGTCATCGAGAATATCCTGGTCGGGATGCACTACCGCCTCCGGCAGACGCCGGCCAGCGCGCTGCTCCGCAACGGCGGCTTCAGAGACGAAGAAGCCGCGATCCACGCCAAAACCGAGGAGATCATGGCCTTCGTGGGCCTGGCGCGCGTGGGAGACGAGCTGGCCTCCAGCCTGCCCTACGGCGTCCAACGACGGGTCGAGATCGCCCGCGCCATGGCCGCCGATCCGAAGCTGCTCCTCCTCGATGAGCCGACCGCCGGGATGAACCCCCACGAGACCAGTGAGGCCATCCAGCTCTTCCGCCGCATCCGTGACGAGCGCGGGGTGACCATCCTTCTCATCGAGCACGATATGCGCGTGGTGATGGAGATCTCCGAGCGCATCACCGTGATGGATTACGGCAAGAAGATTGCCGAAGGCCTGCCGGCTGAAATCCGCGCTGACGAGCGGGTGATCGAAGCCTACCTGGGTCGCGGCGCCGCTGCCGAGCTTTCCCAATAGGAGCGAGTGTCATGGCACTGCTGGAACTGGAAAACGTGCATACGTATTATGGGCACATTCACGCGCTCAAAGGGATTTCGCTGACGGTGGAGGAAGGCGAGGTGGTCACCCTGATCGGCGGGAACGGCGCCGGGAAAAGTACCACCCTGCGCACCATCTCCGGCCTGGTCCACGCCCGGGAGGGCAAGATCCACCTCAAGGGCAAAGAAATCACCCGCATGCCGCCGCACGAGATCGTCGCGATCGGCGTCGGCCACGTGCCGGAGGGCCGTGGAATATTTCCACGTCTGACCGTGCGCGAGAATCTCGAGATGGGCGCTTTCACCCTGAACAGCCAGGCGGAGGTGCGCCAACGGATGGATGAGGTCTTCGCTCTTTTCCCCCGCCTGCAGGAGCGCATCGAACAGAAAGGCGGCACCCTCTCCGGCGGAGAGCAGCAGATGCTGGCGACCGGCCGCGGGCTGATGCTCAACCCGCACATCCTCCTGATGGACGAGCCTTCGATGGGCCTGGCGCCGGTGCTGGTCGACGCCATCTTTGCCGTCATCCGCAAGCTCAACCAGTCTGGTACCACCATCCTCCTCGTCGAGCAGAACGCCCTCATGGCGCTCAAGACCGCCTCGCGTGCCTACGTTCTCGAGACCGGCCGCATTGTCCTCTCCGGCACCGCCCAGGAGGTGGCCCAAAATCCACAGGTCAAGCAAGCTTACCTGGGGGGCTAATGCTGATTGGCCTGCTCGCGGCGCCTCTCATCTTTGTGCTCTGCGCCTGGCTCACCCGCGCTCAGCGCGCCCGCATCATCAGCGCGCTGGCGGGCGGCTTTGCCTACAGCGCGCTCAACTTCGGTTGGGATCAGGCCGCCCGCGCAGCCGGCTGGTGGACCTACGTGGTTGGCGAAGGGGCCGCCAGTCTGCCGGTGGTGAATTACGGCATCGCCAGCCTGCTCTACGCGGCGTTTGCTTTATTTGGCTGGCGCCTGGCGCGCGGTTACGGCCGGAGGGGCCTGCTGATTTTTCTGCTTTTTTGGGTGGTCTGGGGGCTGCTCCACGACTTGAGTGGGGCGGCTGCCTTTGCCGGCGGCCAGGCAATCGTCTTTCACCCCGGCCCGGTTGCGCTGCTCGCCGATCTGCTTCTCTACCTCACGGGCATGTCGGCTGCCCTGGCAGTGATCCGCTGGTTGGGCGGTCCGTACAAGCGTGACCGGCTCAGAAAATATATTGGTGAAGGGTAAAAAACGAGAGCCTGGTTATTCCACCACGATCGTCACCATAAACGAGCGTGAGGGCATGGCGCAGGCGGGGGTGGCGGTGCGGCACGGCGGGTCTCCTACGGCGGTCAACCCGGTGGTCCCGGCTTGGTGAGCCTCGTACAACCCCTGTGCACCGCGGACGACGGTGATATTGACCACCCGGCTGAGCACGTTCTGGTCTGCCACGGTGACGTTCCAATCATAGTCCTCGCCAAGCTGGAGTAAGAAGCGCTGGCCGACTTTCATTTTGACGGTCGCGCCATCGTCTGCCAGGATTACCGCCGTACCCTCGCCTACGGTGATCTCGCCCACGGCAGCGGAGGTCTCGTCCGTCGCCGGGGTCGCGATGACTTCTGTCCCCATGCCGGTATCGGTTTCCGAACCGGTCCCGGGGATGCTCCCTGTCGGCTGCGGTTCTCCGGGTGGGATGGGCGTGGCCGCTGTGGTTGGGGTGGCGGCCGGAGAGCACGCAGCCGCCAGGAGGCTGAGAATAACGATCACAAGTACCGGGTACATCCATAGCGTCTTCATCACTTCTTCTCCTGAATTCAATAAATTTTACCAATCTTATCCATCAAGACGTCGACTCTCCCCAATAAGGTCCCGTCGCCACTCGCACCTCGCGCGCCATCCACTCGGCGAAGATCCGGTCCTGCGACCAGTTTGAGTGGGCATAGCGCGTAGGCTCCCAGGCGATCGAGCCAAAGTCGGCCATCACGTATTATGCTCCCTCCGGCTCGATAAAGCCAAACCCCGCCGCGCGCAGAGCGTCGAGCAGCAGCTTGCGCCGGGCGCTGTATTCCGCGATCAGGCCGCTGAAAAAGTCCTCGCCGAGGCCGAGAGCCGTGATCCCCGCTGTTTGGAAGGGAGCCGGCGCGCAGACCCTCAGGTAATCGTGGACTTTGCGGATCAGGCCAGTCAGTCGCGGGTGCGCCATGGTCCAGCCGGTCCGCCAGCCGATCAACGACTAGGTCCTCCCCAGCTCGCTGATCATGACGCAGTGGTCTTCCATCCGCAGCAGACTGCTCAGGCTGATGTGCTCGCGTCCATTGTACAGGGAAAATCGAAATGAGGACAAAAATCAGAAATGGCCAGTTTGCCGGCCTGGAAAAAGACCGGAGACCCAGGTCTTATTTTCGCCTGGGTCTCCAGCCTTGGGTTTGTCTCACCTGATTTCGCTCAGCTCTGGACGATGCCCTTGCAGATGATACTTTGGCCCTGGACCAGATCGGTTACCAGAACCCGGACCCTTCTTCCGCTGGAAAGTTCGAGAGAAAGTGTTTCTCCACCCATCAGGTCGTTGAGCAGCCGGTGTCCGTGATCGTCTTTTTCGATGAGAGCGATTTGTTTTGGATTGAGCCCTAAGAGATAGATCAATTCCGCTGGCTCGTCGGTCGAAAGTACCCGCGCAACTTCAGACATGGCATCCTCTTTTCTACTGGACCAGTTAGATGGTAAGGCAGGTCGAAAAGCGACTGAAAAAGGGGTGTGGCGTGTGTCTGGTTCGAGGTTGTGTTTGTTTAATTATACAGAAAAGAACTTGTCTATACAAGACTGAGTATAGAAAATTTTACTCCAAATTATCCCGATAGAGGAAGGTGGCTATTTGACCAGAGCTACCAGGAGATCATTAACATTCGTCCCCGTTGGTCCGGTGACCATCAGGGCGCCAACAGACTTGAGCAGATGATAAGAGTCGTTTTCGGAAAGATGCCGGCGCGGGTCGAAGCCCAGGCGGCGCGCTCTGGCCGCGGTTTCACCATCGACGATGGCACCGGCCGCCTCTGTCGGCCCGTCGCTCCCATCAGTCGCCAGGGCCATCACCGCCGCATCCGCCACGCCTTCTATGGAAAGCGCGGTGGAAAGCGCCAGCTCCTGATTGCGACCGCCTATGCCCTGCCCGTGGATCGTCACCGTCGTTTCACCGCCCCAAATCAGGCAGGCCGGTGGGGACAGCGGCGCGCTTTCGTAGCGGACCCCCTTCACCAGGGCGGCCGCCAGTCGTCCGGCCTCCCGCGCTTCCCCTTCGACGAAGGTGCTCAGCACCAGCGGCTGGTATCCCAGGCGCGCCGCCTCAGCCGAGGCCGCCTCGGCCGCCAGGTGGTTGGAGCCCACGATGGTGTTTACTACCGCCGCAAACAGCGGATCGCCGGGTTTGGGGGTCTCGGCCCGCCGCCCGGCCAGCCCTTCGCGCAGGTACGTCGCGATCGAGCCCGGAATGGCTTCACCAAGACCGAAGCGTTCCAGGATTTGCCAGCAGTCCGCAAACGTGGTCGGATCCGCAACGGTGGGCCCCGAGGCGATGACGTCGAGGGGGTCGCCGACCACATCTGAGAGGATCAGGGCGGCGGTGGGGCGGGGCGCAGCCAGTCGGACCAGCTTGCCGCCCTTGAGCCGGTCGAGGTGTTTGCGCAGGGCGTTGATCTCCTGGATGGTCGCTCCAGAGCGCAGCAGCAGGCCGGTCAGGCTCTGCAGCTCTTCCAGAGTCAGGCCGGGCTCCGGCAAAGGCAACAGGGCCGATGCCCCTCCAGAGAGCAGAACCAGCAGCGCGCTGCCCGCGGGAAGCCCGGCTACCAGGTCGCTGACCGTCTGCGCGGCGGCCAGCCCGGCCGCGTCCGGCACAGGGTGGCCGCTCTCAAAAACCCGGATCTGCGGGGGAAAGGAACAGCCGGCGGCGTGCCCGTATTTGGTGACCACGATTCCGCCCTGGATTCGCTCGCCCAGCGCTTCGACAGCCGCCTTGCTCATCGGCGCAGCGGCTTTCCCCACCGCCACCAGGTAGAGCCGGCCGGCAACGGCTGTGTCCCAGGTTGCCTTCCCGGCCTGGATTGCACCTTCCGGTTCGGCTCGCAGGTACCGGCGGACAGCCTGTTCCGGATCGACCGCCTGAAGAGCGGCGGTGCGGATCGAGAGCAGGTCAGCAGTCAACTCACGGTTCATGGCGGCTCCTCTCCAGAGACGATTTCACCGTCGAGTATACCGTGCACGCCGGGGATGAACAAGCGCCTCGACCGGCTCAATCCCCCATGCTGACCGTGGGTGTGTCAGCCGCCCTCCTCCCGGCCCACTTGAACGGCCAGCCGGGCAGCAGCAGCCCAAGCACAAACGACAGGATCGCCGCGTAAAAGGTGATCCGGTATGCCTTTTCGAACCCGGCGATATTCTCTTTACAGGCCTCCTGGAGGATGGGCGCCGCCTGGGACGGGATCTGGGGCGCCAGGCTGGCGGTTGGCGCGCTGTTCACCTCGCAGATGCCCGCCCGGACCGCGCTTGCCTGGCGAGGCGCTTCTTCAAGCTGATTTTGATAGCTCGCGATCTGGGGGGAAAGCGTGCTGGCCAGCACGGTCGCCAGGACCGCCACGCCGATGGATTGGACCACCTGGCGGGTGGCATTGGTCAGTGAAGACCCCCGCGCGATCTGGCGCAGAGGCACGACTGACAGCGCGGTGACAAAGGTGGTTTGGACCGTTCCACCCAGGGCCAGGCCGCGCAGGGCAAGCAGGAAAATGATCCAACTGACCGGGGTATCGGCCTGGATTTGCGATAGCTGCCAGGTATTGACGATCAGGAGGATGAAGGAGACACCGAGAATCACCCGCGGGCCAATCCGGTCGTACAGCCGTCCGGCGATGGTGGTCGCTATGGCCCCGCTGACCGCCATGGGCAGGACCATCAGGCCTGTCTCCAGCGCGGTTTTTCCGCGAAGAGCCTGCAGGTAGATGGGCATGAGAAACTCTGCCCCGAACAGGGCGATCACGCTGACGTAACCCAGCAGGCTGGCGATCAGGAAGGTCTGCTTGCCAAACAGGCGCAGGTCGAGCAGCGGCTCTTTGGCCACGAAGAGCTCAACCAGGCCGAAGGCGATCAGCCCTGCCGCCCCAATCCCAAACCAGAGGAGCACGCCGGGGGAGGTCCAGCCCTGGTTGGCGGCAATCGAAGCCGCGTAGAGCATGGCTCCAAAACCGATCACCTCGGTGACCAGCCCGAGGAAATCGAAGGCAGGTTTGCGCTCGTTGCGGAAATTGGGCAGGAAGAGGTAGCCCAGCACCACGCCAATCAGTCCAATCGGCGGATTGATAAAGAAGATAAAGCGCCACAGGTTCTGGTCGACGAGGAAGCCGCCCAGGATGGGTCCCAGAGCAGGGGCGGTCAGGGCGGCGATCCCGAAAATGCCCAGGGCTGTTCCTTGCTCGCGGGGCGGGAAGGTGCGTAGCAAGAAGGCTGTGCCGAGTGGGATGGCGATCCCGCCGCCGAACCCTTGCAGGGCGCGGGCGACGATTAAAAACCCAAGGCTGGGGGCTAAGCCGCACAGAAACGACCCAAGGATAAATATGGAAAGCCCGCTGAGATAGACGCGCTTCATTCCGAAGCGGTCCGCCAGAAAACCGGACAGGGGGGTGCTGATCCCGATGGAGAGCACGTAGATGCTGATGATCCACTGCGAATCGTTGAGGCTTGCTCCGAACTCCGTCCTCAGGGTCTGGAAAGCCACGTTGACGACCGTGGTATCCAGGATGACCATGAAGATTCCGAAGACGACAGAGATTAATACCCTCCACTTGTGCGAGATCCCGCTCTTTTTCTCGGAGGCGGGGGAAAACCCAGAATGGTTCATGAATGCACCTCGAATAGAAAGCTGCTGCCAGCGACCAATGTCCCTGGTCGCTGGCTGTTACCTAAAAAATGATTTTATACCATAATTGTCAGAATTTGGGAGAATCTATCCTTTTGTACAGGTCTATCCAGGTAGCATTTTCTTTAGAATCTTCGTGGGAAGGTGATCCATCACGGGAAATCACAATGAATCAGGAAGCAGCCGTCCTCAGGATATTCCTGGGAACGGTATAATTAGGACATCGCGTTGAACGCAGAATATGAAGACCATCGTCGCATTCTTCCAAGATACCCTGAGAGCGTGGTATTTCCCGGAAAATACCTGGCTGGCCCGCTGGCTGGAACGGATCTGGCTCCCGGGACTGTATTTGATCGGCCTTTTCCAATGGGCTGATTTCCTGGATTGGGGCAGGATCCCGTTGGGCATGGCTGATTGGCCCACCGTCGTTACCCCGCGTCTGTTCGTGCTGCAAGATGCGCTCAGGAAAGGCCTCTTTCCGCTGCACAGCCTGAAACCCATTTTGATGTTTATTTCAAACGGAACGGAAGGCATCACCGATCGCTTCCTGGCAATCCCGGATATCATTCTTTCTCCACAAATCTTGCTTCTTAAGGTGATCGATCCAGGGATTTTTCTCCTGGTCGATTTGCTCCTGCTTTATTCGCTGGGCTTTTTAGGGCTCAACCTGATCCGGCGGAAATACGCCCTGGGCCTGGGGGTTTTCAGCGCGCTCTTCTTGCTCTTTAACTTCAACGGCCACATCGTCGACCACCTCTTTATCGGGCACGCGACCTGGTTTTCGTATTTTCTCCTGCCATACTTCGTCCTCCTCGTTCTCGAACTCCTCGAAGGGCATGAGGAATGGGGCTGGGCTTTAAAGGTCAGCCTTCTCCTGCTCGCCATCTTATTGCAGGGCGGAATCCATCAATATATTCAACTGTTGATGTTCCTGGGGCTGTTGGGATTATTCGCCGCGCAGTTTCGAAAAACGAGCTGGACCGCAGTGGGCTTTTCAGTATTGATCGCTGCGTTCCGCATTGTACCTTCTAGTCTGGTCTCCTCCAACGCGAACCTGGAGTTCCTGGGCGGGTTCACCACGTTCAATGAGGCGCTGCGGGGTCTTACGAGCCTGGTCGAGCCAGCCCAGGTCGCCGGGAATATCTCTCGCCTCAATCCTTATGTGGCCTGGTGGGAATTCGATTATTACGTCGGCTGGATGGGCCTGGCCTTCGTTGCCGGGCTGCTGTTCCTCGGGTGGCGCCTGAAGGTCTTTTCGACAAGTCCCTACGGCCGCGCAATCCTGGCCCCGGCGCTGGTGCTGGCGCTTTTCAGCGTCGGCCGCCTGTATAAACCCGTCTTTTTGCTCCATATCCCATTGTTAGACGGCGAGCGAGTTGGTTCGCGGTTCTTGTTCATCCCCTTCCTCTTTGCCCTCTTTCTCGCCGCTCTGGCCGGGCAGCGCCTGCTGGAACGGTATCCGATCAAGGCAGACGGGCAGCTCTTTCTGCTCGGAGCCTTCCTGGTTCTCTTTAATGACCTCCAGCAGCACCTCGAGTCCTGGGGGATCGATCGCCTGAGCGTGATTTCAGATGTAAAGCAGGTCGACCCGGCCCTGTGGGTGGTGGCTAACCACGCGGATCCTATCTATCAGGTCGCGCTCATCGCCGGGGGCGCGATCTCAGTGGCCAGTCTGGCGGTTTTGTGGTGGTTAAGTGCTCAGGCGCGGCCCTCCCCAACCCTGGCAGAGCCTTAAGCTGTCTTCGACCCACACAGTTTTCCAAATGTTGCCCTTAACTGGTCCGCTCGCCCCGATGTGCTGAGGCGAGCGGACGGTTAGAGGGAACTGGTAATATCAATCAGAAAGGTAAATGCTAGGCCAGCATGCCCTGCATGGACCAGGGACCGGTCCAGGTGATCTGCACCGGCAGGACTTTGCCCCTGATCTCCCGCCCGGCCTCGACGAACACCAGCTTGTTGGTCTCGGTGCGCCCTTTCCAGCGCCCTTTGACCGGATCTTCGAAGAGGACCGGCACGGTTTGGCCCAGGTAGCCGGCGTGGATCCCGGCTGCGATCTGCTCCTGCAGGTTCTCCAACTGGCGGAAGCGGTCCATCTTCTCTGCATCGCTGACGTCGTCAACCATGCGCCGGCTGGCGACCGTTCCCGGACGGCTGGAATAGCGCGCCAGGTGGGCTACGTCCAGCTTGAGCTCGGCCAGGAGGTCGTAGGTCTCCTCGAACTGCTCGTCCGTCTCGCCGGGGAAGCCGACGATGATGTCCGTGGCGATCGACACGCCGGGGATGCGCGCGCGGATCTTTTCTACCAGGCGGTAATAGTCCTCGCGGGTGTAGCCGCGCTTCATGTTTCCCAGGACTTCATTGTTGCCCGCCTGGACCGGGACCTCGATGTGCGGCATCACCCTGGGCAGCTCTGCTACCGTGTCAAGCAGCTCGTCGGTCATCCATTTGGGATGAGAGGTGAGGAAGCGGATCCGCTCGATGCCCTCGATCTCATGGACGCTGCGGAGCAGCCCGGCCAGGTTCGGACCCCCGGGGATATCTTTGCCGTAGCGATCCACGATCTGGCCGAGGAGGGTGACTTCTTTGACCCCCTGCCTCGCCAGAGCGCGCGCCTCGCTCAAAATGTCTTCCGCCGGGCGGGAGCGCTCGATCCCGCGGCGGAAGGGGATGATGCAGAAGGTGCAGGCGTGCGAGCAGCCGTATACGATCGGGATGTGGGCCGAGACCAGCCGGCCGCGTTCTTCGAGCGGCAGGACCAGCTCGCCGTCCAGGGTATCGTAGCGGCGGCGGGTCTCCGCCTGCTCGAGCTGGTAGCTTTCATCCTGGGTCAGGTAAGCCAGGAGCGGGCCAGGGTCCGAGGGCGGGGAGAACACGTCGACGTACGGGAAGCGGGCGACCAGCCTGGGATCTGGCCTGACCCCTACCAGGCAGCCCATCAGGTTGATCACCAGGTCGGGGCGGCTGTCCTTGAGCGGGCGCAGCGACGAGAGCCGGCCATACGCCTTGTTCTCGGCGCTCTGGCGCACCACGCAGGTGTTGAGCACGATCACATCGGCATTTTCAGGCTGGTCGGTGCCTTCGTAACCCAGGCGTTCGAGCGCCGAGGCTACCCGCTGCGAGTCGGCCACGTTCATCTGGCAGCCTTCGGTCCAAATGTGGTATCTCATGCGCCGAATTATATCAAAAGAATGAAAGAAAATCGGAGTAAAATGGGTAAGAATCGAGAACCGAGAACAGTAAAAGAAGAGAACGGAGAGCGGACCTTCGGCAGTTACCTGGTTGCTAAGTTGATTGGTAAACTGGGCTTTTCCCCCGTGCATTCTTTCCTGATTCCCTGAGCAACCGATTTACGAAGCAACAAAAGGCTGATTTTCCTCGTTTGGAAGCCTGATACAATAAGGCCCATGCATCGATCTGACATCCTCAAGTTCCTTATGGGGGCATTTACTGCTGCTTTACTGGCATTCGTGGTCTATCAAATCCCCCCGGTCCACGGGAGATTGGCGTGGCGGGTGGACCTGGTCCGCGCATATATTGGCGGGATGATCTACCCGGCGGACCGCGCGCCGACTCCGATCGCCCGCGCGAGCATGGACCCGCGCGCCCTGACTCTCTATACCCCGCCGGCGCCGGCAACCCGGCCCACACCGGCGGCGGACAGCCCATCCGATCCCTCCACCGCCGCACCTCAGCCGGCCCTCCCACTGACCGAGGCTCCCGCGCTCACTCCCACCCCCCTGCCGGACCAGGTCAGGCTCGAGCCGCCCGCGTATGAAAAACAGACCATCAACAACTGCGGCCCGGCGACCCTGGCCCTTTACCTGCGCATGTACGGTTGGGAAGGCAGCCAGAAAGACATCGCGGACATGGTCAAACCCTTCCCCGAGGACCGCAATGTCAACGTGGATGAGCTGGAGTATTTCGTCCGCACCCGCGTTGGCTGGCTGACCTACCAGTACCGCGTCGGCGAGAAAGTGGAGACGATCAAGCGTTTCCTCGCTGCCGGCATGCCGGTGATGATCGAGGAGACCTTTAAAATGGACCAGCCTGGCTGGCCGCGCGACGATCTCTGGGCCGGGCATTACCTGCTGATCACCGGCTATAACGACGCGCAAAAAGCCTTTACCACTCAAGATACCTACTACGGCCCGAACCGCCCGGTTGATTATGGCGAGCTCGACCGTAACTGGGAGTCTTTCAACCGCGTGCTGATCCTGATTTACCGCCCCGAAGACGAGCCTGCCGTTCAATCGATCCTCGGCGCGGATTGGGACCGGGACGCGAACCGGGAGCATGCCCTCGCCCAGGCCCAGGCCGAGGCGGAAGCAGACCCGAAGGATGCCTTTGCCTGGTTCAATGCGGGGACCAACCTGGTCTATTTCGAACGCTACGCCGAGGCGGTTCAGGCGTACGACACCGCCCGCCAGATCGGCCTGCCCCAGCGTATGTTCCGCTACCAGTTTGGGCCATTCCTGGCCTATTTCAACGCCAGCCGGGACGACGATTTGCTCGCCCTCACCCAGTATGCCCTCGAGCGCACGCCCAACTCGGAAGAGGCCCGCCTCTGGCATGGCTGGGCTCTCTACCGCAAAGGCGATAAATCCGGCGCGGCCGGCGAATTCCACAAGGCCCTCGAGCTCCGCCCCGGCTATGGGGATGCGGAGTATGCGGTGAATTTCGTGGGGCAGTAAGCAAAAGTTGCGTAGTTACCTGGTTGCTCACTTGCTTGGTCCCGTAAGAACCTGAGAAACTAAGCAACTAATGAACCGTTCTCTTCTGCTATACTCTATTCATGCCCTCCGACGTGGATTTCCCTTCCCTCGAGGAGATTTCGATGAGCCGCAAGTATTTCTGTTTGTTGCTGGGCTCGCTGGTCCTGGCGGCCTGCCTGCCGCCTGGTCCGACACTCACGGCAGCGCCGTCGGAGGCCGCCAGCTTTCCGAAAACTGGCAGCGTCGCTCCCAGCGAAACGCCCCAACCCAACCCAACTTCGACGACTGAGCCGCCCACGGAGACCCCGCAGCCCAATCCGCCGGCTGCGGAGCCGACCCGGTCCTCACCCCCACCGGGATGGGAGGAATTTATCTTCACCCAGTACGGTGAGCTTGCCGTCTGGTACGATCCCGCCGCCTGGATGCCGGATAAAGCTCCCGGGCAGGGACGCCTGACCAGCGTTGCCATGGCGAACTGCCTGATCACGGACTCCTGGCCGACCCAGCCGCCGCTGTTCGATCCCTCTTCCTTTACCCTCGGCTGGCTCGAGTTCCAGGTTGCCCAGGCCGAGCAGAACGGCCAGCGCGTTCTGTGGTATAAATTGCTGAGCGGTCCGGCCAACAACCCGTATCCGACCCAGGGCGTGGCGCCCGTCTTCGTTATCGCGGCACCCCTGCCGCAGCCCGAGCCGTGCATCCAGGCCGCCCAGGCTTCGTTGATTACGCTCCACCTCGCCCCGCAGTAATCCTCTCATGCAGCCTTCAAGCCCTCCACCGCACCAACCCAATTCTTCTCAGACCCACCGCAACGTCCTGCTGTCTTGCGCCGTACTGCTGGTGGCGGTCTGCGTCGGGCTGAGCCTGCTGTCCGCCGCCGGGGTGGGTGTGGGCCTGTGGAGTGCGCGCGTTGCCCGTCCCACGCCGGCCCCGACCCGGATCCAGATCACCCCGCTGCCCACCTCCACCCTCGACCCGGCCCAGACCCCCGTTGGACTGCCCGAGCCTCCCCCCGCGCAAATCGCAGCCCAGATGGACCGCATCCAGGCCCAGGTGATTGAGATCCGCGGTCTGCGGCCATCCTTCGCAGTCCCGCGCGGGCTGCTCACTCACGCCGGGCTGCAGAAGAAGGTAGTCCAGGATTTTTTCAAAGAATACACTCCCGAGAAGGCCGCCGATGACGCCGTGCTGCTGGAGCTGGTCGGGCTGGTTCCCCAGGGCTTCGATTTGATCGATTTCTATACCCGCCTGTACACCGAGCAGGTCGCCGGGTTTTACGATAACGAGGCCAAGGAGATGTACGTCATCCAGGATGAAAGCTTCACCGGCGTGGAGCGCGACACCTATTCGCACGAGTACACTCATTTCCTTCAGGATGCCAATTTCGATTTCAAAAACCGCATGGGCGACTCGACCAGGGCCTGCGCAGGCCAGTCCGACCGCTGCGCCGGCGTCCAGGCGCTGATCGAGGGCGACGCCGTGATGACCGAGCAGATCTGGCTGGCGCGCTACGTGACGCCCGAGGATCAGCAGCAGATTTTCCGTTCCGCCCAGACCAGCTCGTTCCCGGTCTACCAGAGCTCGCCCCAATATTTCCAGCAGGATTTTCTCTTCCCGTACCGCCAGGGCGCGGAGTTTGTCCAATCCCTTTACGACCAGGGCGGGTATAACGCCGTCGACCAGGCCTTCGAGCACCCGCCGGTATCCAGCGAGCAGATCCTCCACCCAGGCAAATATCCCGCCGAAACGCCCCTCCCCGTCCAGATCCCCGACCTGGCGGCGGCGCTCGGGAAAGACTGGCGCCAGGTGAAAGACGATACCCTCGGCGAATGGGCGACGTACCTGATCCTGACTGCGGGTGAGGATGAGCAGGCGCGCCTGAGCGCAGCCGAGGGACGCAAGGGGGCCTCCGGCTGGGGCGGCGACCGGGTCAGAGTCTATCTGCACGATCCCGATGGGGCCAGGGTCCTGGTGGCGCTCGCCGCCTGGGATACGGAGCGTGACGCGCAGGAGTTCCAGGCCGCTTTCGAGCGCTACGCCCGCCGGCGTTTTGGCAAACCGCTCGACAATTCTGGCGCCCTACGCTGGCAGTCGCCCCAGGGCCTGGTCCAGTTCTCGCGCACATCCACCCACACTCTCTGGCTCATCGCCCCTGATGCACAAACGATCGAGGGGATAGTCGAAAATTCTTATGTCCCTTGATCTCTCCCGCATTCGCGGCCTTTGTTTCGATATCGACGGCACCCTGAGCGACACCGACGACCGTTGGGTGGCGCGCCTCGCACGCGGCCTGGCGCCTTTCCGGCCGGTGCTGTTTGGGCGCGAGCCCAAAGCGATCGCCCGGCGCGTGGTCATGGGCATCGAAAGGCCGGGGAACTTTCTCCTTGGAATTCCCGATTCTTTGGGCATTGACCGCCCGCTGGCCGATGCGCTGCGCTCGATGGAACGGGTTGGCTTGCTGCGCAGCCCGCGCCGGGATGGCTTCTGGCTCGTTCCCCAGGCGCGGGAGACCCTGGCGGCCCTGGCGCCCCACTTCCCGATGGCGGTGGTCTCGGCTCGCGACGAGCCTGACACGCAGGCCTTTCTGGAGCAGTTCGACCTGGGCTCTTTTTTTCGCTGTGTGTGCACCGCCTTTACCTGCGAGCATACCAAGCCCTATCCCGACCCGGTGCGCTGGGCGTCCGCACAGATGGGCCTATCCCCCGATCGGGTGGTGATGATCGGGGACACGACCATCGACATCCGCGCCGGGCGAGCCGCCGGAGCGCAGACGATCGGGGTGCTGTGCGGGTTCGGCGAAGAGCCCGAGCTGCGCCGCGCCGGGGCAGACCTGATCCTGCCCACAACAGCCAGGCTGCCTGACGCTCTCCTCCATGAATCGCCGTAAATTCTTGCTGGTTGCCGGGGCCGGTCTGACCGCGATCCTGGCCGGCTGCCGGGACTGGTTGGATCCAGATCTCGCGCCACTGCCCACCTCCTCGCCTCCCGGGACGCCCACCGCGACCCCCGAGCCGACCGCGACTCTTACGGTAACCCCTACGCCCACCGAGCCGCCGCTGGTCCCGGTCGCCTTCTTTGACGATTTTAGCGACCCGCGACCGGCGGGCGCGGTGGACGGCACCCTGGCAACAGACGGCCGATCGGCGCGCCGGGTCCCCAGCGACAGCGCCGGCCAGGTAGCTATCGCGGACGGCCTGTTGCGCATCACCGGCGAGCCGCCGGTCGCCGCGGACCCGCTCGTCTATGCCAGTTTCGCATTGCCCTGTGCGGCCGGCCAGGTGGCCGGGGCTCGCTTCAAGGTGGGCGGCCATCGGGCGCTTTCGCGTTTGGGCGTGCTCCTCCCGTCTGGAGCGCCCATCGCCGCGCTGCGCCGGGAGGCCTACGAAGGCGCGGGCGGGGTCCTCCAGGTTGCGTCCCGAACGGCGGCTTCCCTCAACCTGTACAGCGGCTGCTGGTACGACCTGGCCCTGTTTTTCCGGGGGAACCAGGTTGCCCTGGCCCTCAACGACGGCGCCGGCCTGGAGCTCGTTCAGCTTGGCGCGCTGGACGACCGCGAGACCAAAGGCCTCATGGGATACATAGGGTATGCCGGTTTGCCTGGCGACAGCCAGGACGCAAGCGTGGATTTCTGGTACGCCCTGGCTCAGCCTTATTTTCCGCCCACAATCGCGACCGAAGCTGCACCCGGCGGCAGCTATGAAACCGACCTGGGCACCAACGCCGCCTGGGTCGAGGTCAACATCACCCGCGCCGGTGGGGCGGCGGGGCTGCGCGTCCGCTCCGCGGATGCGGTGGGCGAATATCGGGTCTACCTGGATGAGCGAGGAGTCTTCCTGGACCAGGTGATCGAGGGGGTCGTCAAGCCGCTTGCGACCCACGCGGTGGAGTACCGCCCCGGCGCGGCCCTCGCCGTTCGCTTTGATGAGCTCACCCTGACCATCTACTATGATGGCCAACTGGTGGGCAAGCCCAACCTCAAGATCGGCGCGACCCAGATGATCGCCGCGACGCGGGCAGGGATCTACGCAACCGGCGCGGGCAGCACTTTTTCGGAATTCAATGCCTTCCCGGTGCGGCTCGACCCACCCGCTTCCGTCCGCGAGCGCCTGCTGGCCTCCCGCCAGGTCCTCTGCCTGGGGGACAGCCTGACCAACGGCGACCTGGCTAGCGGCTATCAAAACAGCTTGCGGAAAAGCCTGGGGGATGGCTGGGTTACGGTGGACTGCGGCGTGGGCGGTCAAGTCACCTACCAGATGCTCTCCCGCCTCCCAACCCATCTGGCCCATTACCGCCCGGCGGTGGTGGTGGTGATGGGTGGGACGAACGATGTCTACAGCCGCTTCAGCGCGAGCCTGGTCAAATCCAACCTGCAGAAGATCTATACCGCTGCCCGCCAGGCCGGTGCGCGCGTCGTCGCGGTGACCATCCCACCCCTGGCGACTGCCAAAGGCTGGACCGAGGAACAGCAGACCAGCCTGCAAACCATCAATGCCTGGATCATGGGAGATTCAGTAGAGACCGCCCGGGACGTCGATTTTCGCATCGATTCGTACGTCGTCCTGGCGGATCCCCGCACGCGGGGCCTGGCCTCCCAGTACGACGTGGGCGACCACATCCACCTGAATGGCCCGGGATACCAGGTGCTTGCGGAAGCGATCTATCTTGGCGTAAAGTGGTGAAGAAGTTTAACCGCCCATGCGTTCCAGGACGGCATCCAGTGTTCCGGAAAAGGGATAGGGTTTTTCTAGCTTCATAGAGGTCAGAACCGCGGCGAAACGCAGCGCGTCTTCCGGATCGTGGTCGAGCCGCCGCGCCAGGTACGCGCCAAAAGCTGTGTCGCCGCGCCCCGTGCGCCCGGCCTGGCTGTGGTTGGTCAGGGCTTCCTGGAAATATTCCCCATTTGCCCACGCCAGAATTCCATCGGCCCAGGTAATGATCCCCTCCGGGCAGCCCCAGGCGGCAATGACTTTGGCGGCCTTGAGCGGGTCATCCGTCCCCGTCAGAACCAGGGCCTCGTTGATATCCAGTTTGGAGCAGGCAATCTGGCTGGCGATTTCCCTTTTGGAAGCCACATCCCCCATAGAAATCTCCCCTGTGATCAGGTCGACCTGGCGGACCGAGCTTTGCCAGTCGTACGCCACGCGGTGGCCGCGCTTCAAGAGGCTTTCCAGCAGGTCCGGGGGAAACTCCTGGTCGGATATTCCGGCGAGGACCATCCAATGGGTGACCAGCTTCGGAATTTCCACCAGCGAGAACATCCCCGCGTTGCGGACCAGGGTAAACATACGCTCGTCTGGATCGGACGAGAGGTGCACGATCCGGCTGTAGCTGGTTTCGAGAGCGGGAACCGCGTATACATCCACCAGCGCGGAGGTGAGCGGATCGAGGAGGTTTTCGTCCTGCGGCGAGAGGCGCACGACCGCCGCTGTTAATTTTCCCATTCGTCCCACGGTGATGGCCCCCCATAACACCGCTCCGCCAGGGGCAATTTTCACCTCACCCTGGGTGGGTTGGATTTCATCAAAACACACGTGACCAATAAATACAATATCGTAATAATCAGCCATGGGCTCCTTATACGATCTTGCGCAAATACCGAATAACAGGCCGTGCTGCCTTGCTGGCTTTCCCACTCAAAGGCCAAAAGAGCCAGGGGTTTCCACCGCTAACTCCTTAACTAGTATACTCGCAAATTCTTTTTTTAGAACTGGAGACTTTCACCCATCCACAGACAACATTGTACAAAAATGCTGCCTATTGCATGGATTTTGTGCGGCTGCTGGCGCCCCACAGGAAGAGATTGAGCGGGACCCGCTGGTGTTCGCGATTGTGATCGCTGAGCGCCGTGCGGATGCGTTGTACGGTTTCTTCCATCGTTCCCGAATCGCCGCCCGGAACCAGGACGGCAAACTGGCGGTCGTCCAATCGCGCGATGACGTCAGTCTCACGACTGGCGGCTTTGAGCACGCCGGCGGCTCTGCGCAGGTATTCATGAGCGATGCGTGGATCGAACCCCTCCAGGTTGATCTCGGGATGGTCGACCAGGACCATTACCAGGCTGAAAGCGCGGGGAGCAATCTGCTCCATGGTGGCCAGCTCGGATTCGAAAAACGCCTGGTTATAGAATCCGGTCAGTGAATCGCGCATGCTGGCCTCCCACAGCTCTTGCTGGGCCTGGCGGTAGGTGGCCAGGTTATTAAGCCAGTGCTGCAGGACCACTTCGGGAGAGTTTGAGCTGTACGACGCTTCGTAGGGGATGTAATAAAAATTTTCGAACACGCTGTCGCACTGCGCCAGCAAAGGGTGGTGAGCGATCAGGTTGAGCTGAAAATCGTAAGAAACCTGCCTGCGGTCATATTCACACACCAGGGCAAACGGCTGCTGGCGGATCATCTTATCCACGTTGATTTCAAATTGGATCATTTGGTCCGAGGTGGCGATCTCTTTGGTGACCGATGTCAGATTGGCGACCAATCGCAGCAAGCGGTATCCCCCGCGCCGGGTGGCCGCAGCCTCCCCATGGAAATGGCGCAAAAAGACCTCGGGGTGCTGGCAGAGTTCGGACCAATCCAACTGGCCGCGCAGGTCAAGGATCCGCAGGCGGTCGCGCTGGATCGCCGCCCGAGTCTCAGGCAAAATCCCCCAGGAGCGCTGGAAAGCTGCCTCTGTTTCATCTGAGTCCAGAACAAAAACGATTTTCTCGCCGTGGACGAGAGCCTGGTGGAGAGAGACGATGGCCCAGGAGCGGTAGTCTTCTTCCCGGTCGTAGAGGAAGCATAAATGATCGCCTGGCTCGAGGCCGGACTGGTCGATGGTGGCGTACACGTTCCTCATGCGGACAGAACCCCCTAACTGCGGCTAAGAATGGTTATGAGCGGGGCAACAGCAACTCGATGATTGCCAGCTTGTGGAAGTTCCCTTTCCACGGTATCCATTATATCTGATTCAATCACATTTACAACCGAATCGGAATAAAAATTACGTAAAGCTCCCCCGAATCACCACGGGAGAGGAATACCAGGACGGTGTTGCAAGAAGGATGCCAGTTCTTCTGGGCTTCTACTGGGCTGCCAGCTCAGCATCGGCAGGCATACCTGGTTTGAGCGCCAGATCCGGGTTGTCCAGCGTCAGGTGCATGGCGTAGACCGTATCCTTGCGCCCCTGCACGGTCTGCACGTTGCGCGGGGTAAACTCAGCCTGGTCGGCGATGTAGGTTACGGTCCCGGTGAAGATCCGCTCGGGGAACGAATCGACCGTGACCGGGATTGTCTGGCCCAGGTTGATCTGCCCGTAGCGGGCTTCAGGGACGTATACGGTGAGGGTGACACTGCTCAAATCGGCAACGGTGAACAGGGTGCCGCCCGGGGCGCAGATTTCACCCGGCTCGACGACCCGGGCCAGGATGACCCCATTGATTGGCGAGCGCACCGGATCGGTGTAACCACTGGGAACACCTGCCGCCGGGCGAACCTCGGCGAGAATGTCGCCCTTCGCGACCGTTTGTCCCTCGGCGGCGTATACCTCTTCTGCCAGGCCGCCCAACTGCGACCCCACGTGGATCTGGGTGGCTTCGATGGTCCCGGATACGATCAGGCGCTGGCTCTGGCTCCGGTTGCGCAGGCTGTAATAGACGCCGGCGGCCACAAGCAGGATCAAAACGATGATCGGGATTAAGGTTCTGCGCATGGCTCCTCCGCAAATCAATGGGATGGATTCAGGATGACCAGATCGCCGGCGTGAACGTCTCCGTCCAGCACCTCGCGCTGGTGGTTGGCCTGGATCCCCAGGCTGATGGGGACCGGGACGGGCGAGCCGGACTTGAGCAGATATACAACCGGTTTGCCGGCCTGGGTGCGGATCGCTCCTTCAGGGATCAGAATGGCCTGTTTGGGTTGGGTCAGGGCGATAGTTGCGATCAGGGTCATCCCGGGGCGGATTTCCGTACTCTTGTCGGTCACTTGAATGCTGACCCCATAATTTACCACCCCGGCAATCGTTTTGGCGGCCCAGGAGACCTCGGTGACCTGGCCGGCCAATCCTTTTCCCGGGATTGCGTCGAGGGAGAGGGTTGCGGTCTGGCCGGGCTGCACGCGGTTGATCTCCGCCTGGGGAACGAGCACGTCGACGTACAGGCGGCTTAGGTCGTCGAGCTGGAAGGCCAGCGCGCCCGGCGTGATCTCGTCCCCGGCTTTACTGCTCACGACGGTCAGGGTGCCATCAAAGGGGGCGGTGATGCGGGCCAGGTTCAGGGTCGCCTGGATCGCGTCGACCCGGGCCTGGGCTGCGGCGATATCTTTTGGGTCGGTCCCATTCCTAAGCCGCTCCCATTCGCGCTGCGCATCTTCCAGCCTGGCCTGGGCCACGGCTACTGCGGCATCGGCTTCGGCGATGTCCTTGGGGTCAGCCTTGCCCTTATACCAGTTGAGGTTGATCTGGGCTTTGTCGCGTTTTTTCTTGGCATTTTCCAGGTTCGCCAGCGCCAGGGCGCGAGTGGGATCGTCTTCGGGGCGCGACGAGACGGTATCGTAGTAGCCCTGCAGCCGGTCGACTTCGTCCTGGGCGAGGATGTAGCCGGCGTTCGCCGCGGCGACCTGGTCGGCTGTCGAGCGGTAGTCCAGGTTGGTGCGGTGCTGCTGGGCGTCGTCGAGGGCGTTGAACGCCTGAGTGACGGCGAGCTGAGCTTGCGCCCGGGCGCTGGCCGAATCGCGCAGGTTGTCCAGCGCGCGTTGGGCGGCAACCAGGTCGGAGCGGGCCAGGATCACGTTCTGGGGCAGGGAGGTCGCGTCCAGGGTCGCGAGCACCTGCCCGGTCTGGACGGTCTGGCCCACCTCGAAGTTCACCTTGCTGACCGTGCCGGTCGTCTGCCAGGGAAGGACCGCGGTCTGGTTGGCGCGCACAGCGCCGCGAGCGGTGACGCTGGCGGTCAGGTACCCCTGCGCGACCTTCACCGTCTGGTACACCGGCGCAGGCGAGGTCGTGGCGGGCGCGGGCTGGAGTTTGGGCAGCAGATATACCGTCCCTGCCACCAGCAGCGCGACAATGACAAGGATCGGAATGATCATCCTGATCCGGCTGGTATGGTTCTTCATCGCATCACCTCCAAAAGCTTATTTCCCAATCAACGCCATAAACACATCCTCCATCTCGGGCAAGGCGGGCTGGACCTCGGCTGCGGGGATGCCGCCCGCAGCGAGGTAGGCGCTCAAATCGGCCTGGCCCAGATCGGGATCGGTCAGTGCTCGCAGATGGTCTCCGGCCAGGGAGGCGCGCTTCACGCCGGGCATGATTGCCAGCCGGTCCAGCGCCGGGAGGAGCAGGCCTGGCTGGGCGGCATCGAGCAGGATCTCCCAGATCCGGCCGGGCAGCGCCGTCTTCAGCCGGGTGGGAGCGTCCAGGGCGAGCAGCTTCCCGCCGTTGAGGATCGCCACCTGGTTGCAGTATTCCGACTCGTCCATGTAGTGAGTGGTTACCAGAATAGTGATCCCCTCGCTGACCAGGCTGTAGATCAGGTCCCAGAATGCGCGCCGCGCGGTGGGGTCGACGCCCGAGGTAGGCTCGTCGAGGAGAAGCAGTTGCGGGCGGTGGACGATCGCCGTGGCCAGGGCGAGGCGCTGCCGCCAACCTGCCGAGAGCGTGCGCACGGGTTGCCGGGCCACGGGGAGCAGACCAAGATGGTCGAGCACCTCGTCGATCCGCCGCGCGTCGTTCACTCCATAGACCCCGGCATAAAACTCGAGGTTCTCGCGGGCGGCCAGCTCGTTGTACAGCGCGAACTTCTGCGACATATACCCGCTCCGCACGCGCACCTCCTCCGACTGGACCGCGGCGTCGAACCCAAGAACCGTCGCCGACCCCTCGCTGGGTCGGATAATCCCCAGCAGCATGCGAATGGTGGTCGTTTTTCCCGAGCCGTTGGGGCCCAGGAAACCGATTACCTGGCCGGGATCGACATCGAAAGAGATGTGGTCCACGGCGGTAAAGCTGCCAAAGCGGCGGGTCAGATCCCGCACGGAGATGATCGCGGTCATACGCTCTTCACTCCCCCGGCCAGATCGATAAACACGTCCTCCAGGAGAGGCGGAATTTCCGCCAGCCGCTCGACCGTCCCCCCCGCCGCGCGGATCTGCTCGCCCAGGCGCGCCTGCACGGTCTCTGCCTGGCCCGCACGGATACGCAGGTGGAGACGGTCGCCAAACCGCTGCGCGTCCTGGACGTCCGGATCGCGGCGCGCCGCCCGGAGGAGCAGCATCTCCGGGCTTCCCGACAGTTCCAGGATCCGCCCGCGCAGCGATTCGCGCAGTCGCCGCGGCGGCCCTTCGACGATCAGCTTCCCCGCGCGCAAAAAGCCCACCCGCGAGCAGCGCACGGCCTCATCCATGTAAGGAGTGCACAACAGCACGGCGATGCCCTGCTCTCCGGCCAGGCGGATGATCAACTGCCAGAAATCCTGGCGGGTGACCGGATCCACGCCGGTGGTGGGCTCGTCCAGTAGCAGCAGGCGCGGGCGGTTGACCAGCGCGCAGGCCAGGGAAAGCTTTTGCTTCATCCCGCCCGAAAGGTTGCGCGCCAATCGGTTTTCGAACGCCTCCAGCCCGACGAATGCCAGGATCTCGCGCGAGAGGGACAGCCACTCGCCGCGGGCCAGGCCGCGCACTTCGGCCAGGAAGCGAATGTTTTCCAGCGCGGTCAACTCTTCGTACAGCGAGAAGTGCTGGGACAGGTAGCCAATCTGGGCGCGGGCCTGCTCAGGCTGGCGCTCGAGCGAGATCCCGCCGATCGTCACGCTTCCCGCGCCGCGCTTCACAGCGCCGCAGATCAGGCGCAGGGTGGTCGTTTTGCCGGCGCCGTCCGGTCCAACCATGCCGTAGATCTCGCCCGGGGCGATCGACAGGCTTACATCGTCCACGGCGCGCACCGCGCCGAAGGAACGGGAGAGATGGAAGGCAATCAAGGTATCAGGCATCCGTTGTTTTTCTAATCCAGCCGCTTGCGAAAGCGCATGGCCGCCGCGGACATCACCACCAGGGCGAAGATCGAGAGGGCGATGATCTCCGGCCACAGCGCTTCCGCCCCGACCCCTTTCAGGACGATCCCACGGGCAATGATCAGAAAATAGCGCAGCGGGATCGCGTAGCTGATCCACTGGAGCACCATGGGCATGGCCGCCAGGGGGAAGAAAAAGCCGGAAAGGAAGATGGACGGCAGCACCGTGAACATGGTGGTCAGCATGGCCTCCTGCTGGGTGTTGGCCACGGTCGAGATGAGTAGCCCTATCCCCAGGGTGGTCACCAGGAACAGCGCCGCCAGCCCGAGGAAGAGGGCCAGGCTGCCGTTGATCGGCACCTGGAACACGATCACCCCCACGACGAGGATCTCGAGGGTGTCGAAGAAGGCGATCAGCACGTAGGGAGCCAGCTTGCCGACCACCAGCTCCCAGGACCGGATGGGAGTGACGATGAGCTGCTCAATCGTCCCCCGCTCCCGCTCGCGGACGATGGAAGTCGCGGTGAGCATGGTGGTGAGGAACTGCAAGATCATCCCGATCAGCCCGGGGATCATGTAATACGCGCTGACCAGCGCCGGGTTATACCAGACCTGGGTGCGCACGTCGACCGGCGGTTTGCTTGGGATGGCGCTCTGCCCGGACCGCCCCGCGCGCTCCAGGACGATCCGCGATGATTTGGCCTGCCCGATCAGGATCGCGGCGGAGAGCGCGGTGGAGGCCACCGTCGGGTCGGAGCCATCGATGACGAATGCCACCTGCGCCACCCTGCCGGCCAGCAGCGTCTTCCCGTAGCCGGGGGGGATGATGATCCCGGCCCGGGCCTGGTTGCTGTCGATCAAGGCGCGCATCTCTTCTTCCCGGCCGACGACGTAATCCAGCCGGAAATAATCGGCGGCGCGGTAGGCGTCCAGCAGCGAGCGTGATTCCTGGGTGCGGTCCTGGTCGAGGACCGCCAGCGGCACGTTACGCACGTCGTTGGTCGCGGCGAAGCCGAGGAGAAAGAGCATCACCACCGGCATCATAAAGGTAATGGCGAGGGTACGCGGATCGCGGACGATCTGGATGAACTCTTTGCGGATGAGCGAGAGCAGGCGAAGGGTCATGGCGTCAGGAATTGGGACTGGAAGCGGTGGCGGGATCGGGCTGGCAGCAGCGCGTGGGGTCGTCGTCGGAGAGAATCCCGTACAGATACAGGTCAACAAACTGGTCCAGGGACTGCGGGTCGAAGGTTACACCGCCCAGGGAATTCAGCAGGGTCCCGGTGACGTAATACGAGAAGAACAGGCCCACGAAGGAGCGCATCAGGACCGGGGCGGGGATATTGCGGGTCTTGCCGGTTTTACCGGCAAACGTCTCCTGCAGCCGGGAGACCTCGGGTAGAAAAAGCTCGAAGAGGATCGGGACGTGCGCGGCCTTGAACTCGACCACCTCGATCAGAATCAGGTTGAGGAGGTCAGGGCGCGCGCGCAGCGACTGGACCATGTCTCGCGCCGCGTTGCGAATCATCGCGGCGTAGGTGTCGCCCTGGGCGTTGAGGATCTTGGGAAAAATCTCGTAGAAAGGGTGCCTGGCCCTGAGGATCTCCTTCCACAGGTCTTCTTTGGCGGGGAAGTGGTTGTAGATGGCCCCCACGGTCAGGTTCGCGCGCTGGCTGATCTCGCGCATTGAGGTGGCGTGATAGCCCTGTTCCAGGAAGAGGGAATAAGCGGCTTCGATCACCCGGGAGCGGGTTTCTTCGCTCTTTTCGCGAGATGACTTGGGCAAAGAGCAGTCTCCTATATAAATATCGAATGTTCATTATTTATTATAACGAAAAGAAAGAAAAAAGCAAGAAGATTGAGAAAAGAGAGCTGGGGGTCAGGCCGCTCTCTGCTCTCTCTCCACCTCTTTTCGCACCGCTCCGCAGCGCGGGCAGATTCCCCGCTCGCAAAGCAGGGCGAGTGGATCCGCGGCGATGGCTGCCTGGACAGCCGGGATCAGCACGGAGAGCGCGACCGCGGTCACCCGCGCGTCGCAGACCTGGATCTCTCTGGCCTGGCCTTCCAGGCGCGGGGCGATGGCCTGGAAGCCGTCCGAGCAGCCGGGGAAGCCGGGGCATTCACGCACCCCTTCCGGGGTGAGCGCCCAGCGGGTGAACTGTTTCCTCCCGACCAGTTTTTCACCGTAATGGATGCTGGTGTTGACCGTATGATCGACTCCCAGGAGAAGCACCCAGCCATCCCGTTCCAGCAGCGCGCCGATAGGGGCCAGCGGTTCGGCCAGAGTCTGGGTCTCGAGAATCGGGGCAGCATGGATCCCCGTCATGGAAAGGATCGGGTGGGAGGATCGCCCGGCTCTCGGCTGGCGGCGGATCGTTTCGGGGACGATGCCCATCAGCGGGTCCACGGGCATATCCGCGGTAAAAAACTCGGCCATCTTGTTCAAATCGGCGCCGCTGCCGTAGAGGATGCCGTTGTCTTCCGGGCCGGTTTCGGGGATTAGCATGGTCTTATAGGTGAATGCCGGGGCAAGGAGCGTATCCCAGGAGGCGAGAAGCGCGCCAACCAGGGTTTCTGCCCCCCCGCGAACCTCGCCAAATGTGGAAAGGGAAGCGTGAACCAGAACGGGCCGGGAACGGTCGATCCCCAGCCGTCGAAATGCGCTGATCAAATCGCGGTATGCAGTCATCAGTCCTCGGTTGCAGCAATACATCTATCTACGAGTTGAGCGGCGACCGCATCGCAGTCGGCGTCCTCGGCCGGGAAGGTGCAGTCGACAATGATATTATACGCCCCAAGCTCGCGAGCGGCCGCTCGCGAGAGTGCTGCAAGGCCTCCCTTGCTGGCCAGATACGCTGCGGATTGCACGGGAAGGTCCGCGAACGGGAAATCGGGCAGGCCGGCAGCCGCGGCGACGTTCAGGATGACTCCACCCTGCCCGCGGTCGATCATCATCCGCCCGACGGATTGGATGAGGTAGAACGGCCCGCTCAGGTTGACTTCCAGAGTGCGGTTCCAGTCCCATTCGTCCAGGGTGAGGATCGATTGGCGGGGATGGACGCCGGCATTGTTGATGAGGATATCAATCTGGCCGAAATCATCGATCACAGCCTCGATCAATGCCTGGACGGCCATTTTCTTGGCCACGTCCTCCAGGTAAGGTCGAGCCTGTCCGCCGGTCGCCGTGCAGGCCGCCAGGGTCTGGTCGAGGTTGACCGGGGTGAGATCGTTGGCCGCCACGCGTGCTCCTTGAGCGGCAAACGCCAGCGCCGCCGCACGCCCCACCCCGCGCCCCGCGCCGGTGATCAAAACCACTTTGTCGATGAGCGAGTCTTCTGGCATACCGGCACCACGTCGCGGTTCTGGGAGCCGTTGAGAGGCAGACCAAAATACGGGCTGGGATCGAGCGTGTTGGCGATATCCAGCTCGTTGCGGTACTTCCCCTGGCCGTCGTCGAGCACGATCGAGAAATGGAGATGGACGCCGACCGGAGCGGATGGATCGCCCGAGAAATTGCCCTGGTAGCCGAGTAACTGGCCGGCCTGGACGGAAACCTCGCTGGTCCCTGGTGGAAAATCGGGTGCGATATAGGAATTCTCGCCGGAAGAGTCGGCCATGTGGGTGTAATAGGTCCAGATCTGGAGGCCAGGGTGGAGCGGGTCGTCCGGCACGCGGACGATCAGGCTGGATTTCCAGTTGGACAGGCGGGTGAGGAAGCCCGGGTAGGCGGCGTAGATTGGGGTGAGGCCGGGGCCGGTCCCGCCAAAGATATCCAATCCCTGGTGGCGCTTGCCGATCTGGAACGAGTCGTCCCACAGGTAGCCGATCAGGCCGCTGGTGGGCAGGGAAAAGGGCGCGCCCGGGTCGCAGCGTTCCAGGGCCTTGACCGCCCACTCGGGGTGATCCTGTGGGGCGCGCAGCCAATCGAGGAGGATGCGGGTGCGAGTGGCCGAAAGACCAAAATGCCGGTAGGCGAGGTATCCGCCCGCGACAGCGACCAGGACTGCTGCCGCAGCCCCAACGATCAAAAGCGTCCGTGTTTTGGGGGCCATGCCCGAATTATAAATCAATTCCTGGCCAGCGGAATGATGGCGCGCACCAGCAACCCCTGCCCCGGCGCGCTCACCAGCTCCAGCCTGCCTTCAACGAACTGGATCCTTTCCTGCATCCCCACCAGGCCCAGGTGACCTTGCCTGGCCAGGGTGAGCCATTCGCCGGGCATTTCAAAGCCAACCCCATTGTCGCGGATCTCCAGGATCGCCTGGCGCTCTGTTTTCAAGAACTTCACCTCGATCTGCGTGGCCCTGGAATGCCGGGCTGCGTTGTTAAGGCTCTCCTGGTAGATGTGGAAGAGGGTAACCCGGATATCCTCGGGCAGGATTTCGTCGTTCTCCTGGTGCGCCTCGAAGTGGATCTCCAATTCGGGATGCCTTTCCTGGTAGGTCTCGAGGTGCGAGCGGATGGTGCTTTCCAGCCCCATTTTGGCCAGGATTGGCGGGCGCAGCTCCATGGCATAGGCGCGCAGCTCGGTCACCTGTTTGTGGATGGTCGTCTTCACTTCCTCGATTTCTTTCAGGATTTCAGGAGCCAGCGGCTCCATCAGCAGGCCGTGGAGGAGATAGGTGGCGGCGATCAGCTCCTGGATGGGGCCATCGTGCAGGTCGCGGGCAATTTGCACCCGCTCCTGCTCGCGCTGTTCGATCAGGCGCCGTTTGATCTCCAGGTCCACCGCCAGCCTGCGGTTCTCCGCTTCGGCCCGGACGCGCTCGGTAACGTCGATAAAGAGGACCGCGAACTGGCCGTGCTGGGGGCTGAACGCGATCACTTCAAAATATTTACCCAGCTCGCCAGAATAATTGCGAAATTGGGCCGGTTCGCCGGTCAGGGCTACCTGGCCGTAGATCTCGATCCAATAGCGTTCCGTGCCTGGCAGCACCTCGAGAACGGTGCGACCCAAGACTTTCTCTTTCGAGAGCCCGGTGAGCTGTTCGAAGGCAGGGTTCACTTCCAGGAAACGGTAATCCACGGGCTGCCCGGCGGCGTCGCAGATGATGTCGTGCAGGGCAAAGCCCTCGGTCATCCCCTCGAACAGGCTGCGGTAGCGTCTTTCACTGAGCGCCAGGGCTTCTTCCGCCTGCGCGCGAGCGGCGCGCAGCCGCAGGTCGCTGATCCCATAAGACAGATCGCTGGCCAGGTCAGCAAGCAGCTTCGTTTCCTCGGCGGTAAAAGCATCCGGTTGGCGCGAATAGATCGTGATAGCACCAAAGGCTTTGCCGCTTGAAATTGAATGCAGGGGGAGAACCAGAGAGGAGGCGTACCCCCGTTTGAGGGCTTCGGCTCGCCACGGCTCAAACAAGGGATCGGTGAGCATATTGCGGCATATGACCGGCTTCCCGGTGCGGATCGCTGTCCCGGTCGGGCCGCGGCCCCGCTCTGTATCCGCCCAGGTGATCCCCAATGTTTCGAGATAGCCGGCTTCAAAACCAGCATAGGAAACTGGCCGGACGGTTTTGGCCTCGTCTTCTTCGGCCAGGCCAATCCAGACCATGACGTGCCCGCAGTCCTCGGTGATGATCTGACAGACTTCCTGCAGATAGCTGGCTTCATCCCTGGCGTAGAGCATCGCCTGGCTGCTGCGCGTGTGGGCCAGCAGGGTGCGGTTCAGCTTCTGGACTTCTTCTTCACGGGCCTTGCGTTCGGTGATATCGTGGGCCAGGCCGATCACGCCGATCACATTGCCGGCAGTATCCCGGTAGGGAGTTTTCACCGAGAGATAGACGTGCTCTTTCCCGGCAACGCTCACCCGCTCTTCGATGGCCTGGGTCTGGCCGCTCTCCATGACCTTGCGGTCGTTCTCGATGATCGCCTGGCCAATTTCCAGGTCTTCGAAGTGTTCCAGGTCGTTTTTGCCGAGCACCTCTTCGCGCGGCTTGCCGATCAGCTCGAGGGTGGCCCGGTTGGCGAGCATGATCCGGCTGTCACGATCCTTCAGGAAAACTGGATCGGGAGTCTCTTCAAGGATGGCGTTTAGCAACGCCTGGCTTTCTTGCACCACTGCTTCGGCCTTCCGTTTCTCGCTGACATCGTGGAAGACCATGACGATACCCTGGATCTGCCCGGACTGGTCCACGATCGGCGCGGCGCTGTCCTCGATGGGGATCTGCTGGCCATGGCGCGTAACCAGGGCTGTATGATTAGCCAGACCAACAATGTGACCCTCTTGAAGAACCTTTGCCACGGGATTCTTTACTGGCTCCTGAGTCTGTTCGTTGAGGATCATAAAAACCTGGGTTAACGGCAGCCCAGCCGCCTCAATGTTGTTCCACCCGGTCAACTGCTCGGCCACCGGATTGAGGAAGGTGACTCGACCCTGCGGGTCAGTGGTGATGACCCCGTCGCCGATGCTGGACAGAGTCGTGCGCAGCCATTCTTTTTCGACCAGCAGCTTTTGTTCGGCCTGTTTGCTCTCGGTAATGTCGCGGCCGACGACCACCGACCCCACAATCGCGCCATCCCCGTCGCGAATGGGCGCGAAGTTATAACTTCCTGTCCAGCGTTCGCCGGTATCTTTGCGCTGCAATGCGTATTCCGCGTTGGTGACCGTCTCGCCGCGCAACGCTCGTGGAACGGCCCACATCTCGGTGGGAGCCAGAGCCCCATCGGGGAAAAATACGTTGAGTATGTCGGAGTATTCAGCGAACGTTTTCGCGCATTCCTCTTTGTCCTTGAAGCGATGATACGTGGCGAAGGCGTCGTTGAAATGGATGAAGTTACCTTGCAGGTCCGAAATGAAAACCGCATCGGCCATGCTGTTCAGGGCCGCCTCCAACCTGTTCTGATACTGTATGGCTAATTCCTCTGCCCGCTTTCGCTCGGTAATGTCGCGAATGATGCTCAGATTGATCTTCTCGCCCTCAAAATTGGCCCCCAACGAGCTCACTTCCACCGGGAAGGTTGATCCGTCTTTGCGACGGTGGATTGTTGCAAAAAGGACCCCCGATGTGTTGGCCTGGGCCATCTGCGCGCCAATTTGATCGCGGGTTTGTTCTGCGCGTAGACCGGTAATGCTCAGTTGAAGCAGCTCTTCTCGAGAATACCCGTAAGCAGATTCCGCAGCCCGGTTGGCTTCCAGGATCTGCCCGTCAGAAAGACGCACAAACAGCGCAATATCCCGGGTATGCTCGAACAGCATCCGGTAACGGTCCAGAAGGACTTCAGCCTGCCTGCGGTTGGTGACATCGCGCCCGTAGAAATTGGCATAATTTTCGTCGCAGCAGGGGACGACCGAGATGGCATAAAACGAGCCGTTGTCAAAGGGGACATCTTCGACAACCTCGCTGCCCCTGGCCACAGCCAGATCGAGTAACGGCAGAAACAGTTCCGGTAACGGTTGTCCGATGATCAGCTCCCAACCGGGCAGATTTGCCGCCGGGGAGTTCGCATATAAAACGATCTTCTGGTTCATCGAAACCCGCGCAACCGGGTTGGGATTTTCTTCGGGGAAGCGCGCCAGGAATTCCGCCTGCCGGTGGGCTTCGATTAGCTGCGTCTCTAACTGCTTTCGATCGGTGATATCGACTGAAAGCAAGGCTGCTCCGCTGATCTCGTCGTTCTGGCCGTAGAGTGGCTCAGCATAAGTCTCAAAGATTCGTTTCCCGGCTCCAGCCGCGGCGACCACTTCCCAATGCGCTGGCTGTCCTGTGGAGATAACATTCTCCAGGACCTGTTGGAGCTTCTCCGTTTCTTGAGGATCGGTCGACAGCCCCACTTCTTTACCAAGGATATTGCTGGCAGTGAACCCCATCATCGGGTTGTAGACCCAGGTGTAGCGCAGATCGCGGTCCAGGGTAGCGGCTACCACCGGCATGTTCTTCAGAACCAGGTGGAAGCGCTCCTCGCTCTCGCACCGGGCTTCTTCGGCCTTTACCTGTGCTGAGATATCCTTGTAGAAGACAGACACTCCGTCCGGTGTCGGGAAAGCCCGGACTTCCACCCACCGGTCGAAGCCGGCATGGTAGGATGTCAGGGTCATGGGTTGCTGCTCCTGAAGCACCTGTTCGTATAGGCTGATGGTCTTGTTGGATTCCTCATCTGGATAGACAATCCGCACATCCTTGCCGAGAAGCGCTTCGCGACGTGCAGCCAGAAGACGCTCGGCGTTGGCATTGACATATGTATAGTGCATATCAGCATCGAAGCTCACGAAGGCGTCGGGCATGCTTTCCAGCACGCCGATCAGCCTCCGCTCGCTCTCGCGCAGGGCCTGGTTGGTCTTCTCTTGCTCGGTGGTATCCCACAATATCACCAAAACGGCGGGCTCGTCCTGCCAGTCGATCCGCCGCGCCTGGAAGGTGAAAGTGCGCGTGATGCCGATCGAAAGATGCAACTGAATACCGCTAGCCAGAAAGGGTTGGCCAGTTTCCAATGCGTTATGGATCTGGTCAGAAAACCATTCTCCGCTTTCCGGTGGCCAGATTTTCGCATACGGCTGGCCAACAGGATCCTGGAAGGGGTCGGGGGTAAGGAAACGGTAAGCCGGGTTGACCTGAACGATGCACAGCTCGGGGCCAGTCACCACCGCGATCGCCCCTGGATCGGCCTCAAAGATTGCATCCAGCAGGGCTTTTTGACGGCGGTTCTCTGCCAGCACCTGCTCCTGTTCCAGCTCTGCTTTTTTCGTGGACGTGTGATTCATCCAGAAGACCGTGATCCCCTCGGAAGAGGGATACACGCTGACCAGGTACCACTGATCTTGAGCCGCCCCTTTCATTTCAAAATGGTATTCAAAATGGTGTGCAGTTCGATCCTGCATGGCCTGGTGGGTATGCTTTTCTAGCGGCGTGCCGAGCAGTTGGGGGAAGGTGTTCCAAAGGTTTTTGCCGATCAGATCTTCTGATTGGAACATGCTATTTTGAGCGGCACGCTGATTGACAAAGATGATCCGCCAATCGCGATCGATGGTCAGCAGCCCATCCGAGATACTGTCTAGCAGCGGGCGGAAAAAATTGCCCATGCCATTCTGGGAGACCGCTTGCCCGCCTATGGAAAGCTGCTGGAGCAACACAGCAGTATTCCCGAGCTCTTTGAAATCCTGGGCCGACAATTCTGACGCGGAGCGGCTGAGACGATCCGCGATTTCTCGCAGTGACGCCACGTCCCGATGGAGTTGGGAATCGTTCATGAACTGGCTCCAATCGCTGAATGCTGGAACAAACATATAAAATCGCAGGATCTAATATCCTGCCAATGATATTGTCTCACTGGGAATTGCCGTAGCAAAGAGACCCCCACATCTCTCCTTCGACCATACTAGATCCCAAAGAAACATGATTTTCATTATAAGGGCATCTTCAGAATTGTAGTATAGAGAAGAGTCATGAAAAAAAGACCAGAAATAATATAAGTAGGACTTACGCAAGCGTCATGCGAATTGCCGGTGATTTCAATTGTTGACGCAGATAATCGGACAGCAATCCATGTTTGACCTGATAAATCGTTCGTTCCGTTTCATGAGCCACCTGTTTG
>Ga0335070_10000867_pt1 | contig 34579 bp, 41 predicted proteins | sample Lox_Sample_13_FD_206722 | JGI IMG/M metagenome (GOLD analysis project Ga0335070, IMG submission 206722) | Soil microbial communities from Loxahatchee National Wildlife Refuge, Florida, United States - Lox_Sample_1.3 | ecosystem: Environmental > Terrestrial > Soil > Wetlands | place: USA... | reverse complement strand
ACCCGAACGCGGGCCCGGACACGATCGCCGAGGCGCTCGAGCGCGCGCGGCGCATGCTGCTCGCCCGCTACCGCGACGAGGTGCGCGCGCTCGCGGCGGCGCTCGGCGTGTCGTCGCGCCTGACGCCTGTGAGCGACGAGCTGCTCGAGTCGATCGCGGCCGGCGAGCGCGCGTTCCCGGAGATCGCGGCCGAGCTCTCCGACCAGAACCTCGACGAGCCGTACCGCCGGAAGCTCTCGCTCATGTGGCGGCGGCTCGCGGACGACCTCTACGACGACCCCGGCGAGCTCGCCGAGGACCTCGCCGTCCTCGACCGGAGCCTGCGCGCGAATCGCGGCGCGCGCATCGCCGACGGCGCGCTCGCCGCGCTTCGCCGGCGCGTCGAGCTGTTCGGGTTCCACCTCGCGAAGCTCGACGTGCGCCTGCACGCGCGCGAGCTCGCGGAGGGGACGGAGCGCGCGCGCTCGATGCTCGCGGCGGCCGCGGCCGCGCGTGCGCGTCACGGCGCGGCCGCGCTCGACACGGTGATCGTCTCCGGCACCGACTCCGCGGCCGACGTGCTCCGCGTCCGCGAGCTGACGGACGAGCCGCTGTCCGTCGTGCCGCTCTTCGAGTCGGTCGAGGCGCTGCGCGCCGCGCCGCGGATCTACGAGGAGCTGCTCGCCGCGGGCGGCTGCCGCGAGGTGATGGTCGGCTACTCCGACTCGGCGAAGGACGCGGGCTACCTCGCGGCGCAGTGGGAGATCCGCCGCGCGCTCGTCGCGCTCGCGGACGTCGCGCGCGAGCGCGGCGCCGAGCTCACGGTCTTCCACGGCCGCGGCGGGAGCGCCGGCCGCGGCGGCGGGCCGACGCACGCGGCGATCCTCGCGCAGCCGCAGGGAGTGCCGCCCGGGCACCTGAAGATCACGGAGCAGGGCGAGACGATCGCGTTCAAGTACGGGTTGCCGGGGCTCGCGTACCGGAACCTCGAGGCCGCGCTCGCCGCGACGCTGCTCGCCGCGCAGCCGGGGCTCGCGGGCGTCGACGCGCCGGAGGGCGGCGAGGCGGTCGTCGGAGCCCTCGCCGACCGCTCGCACGGGGTCTACCGCGCGCTCGTCGACGACCCGCGCTTCGTCGACTTCTTCCGTGCGTTCACGCCGGTGGACGAGCTCGCGCTGCTGCAGATCGGATCGCGGCCCGCGCGCCGGCCCGACAGCGTGGGCTACCTCGCCTCGCTCCGCGCGATCCCGTGGGTGTTCGCGTGGACGCAGAACCGCTGCCTGCTGCCGTCGTGGTACGGCTGCGGCAGCGCGTTCGCGGAGGCCGACGCCGGCGAGCTGCGCCGCCTCTACCGCGACTGGGCGTTCTTCCGCACGCTCGTCCAGAACCTCGAGATGACGCTCGCGAAGTCGAGCATCGAGATCGCCGTCGAGTACCTGCGGCTCGTCGACGACGCGAGCCTCTGGGAGCCGATCGCCGCGGAGCACGAGCGCGTCGTCGCCGCCGTGCTCGAGATCGTCGAGGCGCGCGAGCTGCTCGACCGCCATCCGGTGCTGCAGCGCTCGGTGCGGCTGCGCAACCCGTACGTCGACCCGATGAACGCGATCCAGGTCGACGTGCTGCGCCGCTACCGCTCCGGCGACGAGGACGCGGCGGCGCCGCTCCTCCGGTCGATCGCCGGCATCGCCGCCGCGCTGCGCAACACGGGGTAGTTCGCGACGCGGAGCGGCACGCGCAGCGTCCCGCGGTTTCCGCAGACGTCCGCCGCGCGCACCGTCAGCACGTACCGCCCGTTCGCGAGCCGCCGCGTGTCGAGCGGCCGCGGCGTCAGCTCGAAGAGGTAGCGGCCGGGCCGGCCCCAGAAGTAGCGGTGCCCGAACACCGGGAAGTTCTGGTACGTCCCCGGCGCGTAGACGTCCCAGAAGCGGCTGTCCGGCGGCTCGGTGTGCCGGAAGTCGGCCGCGACGCGCCAGCGCACGGCGACGCGCCCGCCCGCGCGCGTGAGCTTCCACGTGACGAGCGCGGGCGTGACGGGGAGGTCGAACCAGTGGCCGGGAACGGGGACGGGCGGCGTGTCGGACGCCGACGCGGCGAGGCGCACGCGCCCGTGCAGCGCCTCCGCCGGCAGCGGCGCCCCGTCCGGCGTGCTCGCCTCGACGAAGTGGACGACGGGGACGGTCGTGTCGCGGTACGGCTCGAGGTGGCCGGGCTGCACCGGGTTCTGGACGTGCGTGCCGTCGATCTCCGAGAGGTGCACGTGGAGCGCGCCCGGGAGCACGTGACCGAGCACCGTCCGCTCCGCGACGACGCGCTCGCCGTTCCGGATCGCGGGACGGATGTGGAAATACTGGAACACGCGCCCGTCGCCCGTGTCGACGACGACCTCGTCCCCGTACCCGACCGCGGCGCGGCCGCCGACGACGGGGTAGACCGCGGTGCCGGTCGGCGCCGAGATGTCGATCCCGTTGTGGAACGTGAACGAGCCGGGCTCGAGCGGCGCCGTCTCGCCGAGCCCCGACTCGCCGGCGACCGTGCGCGGGTCGCCGAAGTTGCCGCGGATCGGGTGCTGCCGGTCGAACGGCTTCACCGGCCAGTGGTAGACGAGCGGGCCGCGCTGCGGGACATCGCAGGGCGAGCGGCCCGCCGGCGTCCAGGTCCGCGCGCCCGACGTCGTCGCGACGAGCGCCACCATGCCGAGAGCGAATGCCGTACGCACGGACGTCGTATACCGCGGCCGGGTGCCGCTCCGGGCGTTCTCCGCCGTTCCGTAACGCGCGCGCAACACGGGCTGAACCGGACGATTTCCTCGCGCGCGGCCGGGGCCTCTGCGACCATCGGACGATGGAGTTCCGCCGGGTCGACGCCCTCCCGCCGTACGCCTTCGCCGAGGTCGAGCGGCTGAAGCTCGAGCTGCGCCGCGACGGCCGGGACGTGATCGACCTCGGCTTCGGGAATCCCGACGTCGCGCCGCCGGAGCTCGCGGTCGAGAAGCTCCGCGACGCGGCGGCGCTGCCGCGGAACCACCGCTACTCGTCGAGTCGCGGGCTGCCGCGGCTGCGCGAGGCGATCTGCGACCTCTACCGCACGCGGTACGGCGTCGAGCTCGACCCGGAGCGGGAGGCGACGCTCGCGCTCGGCGCGAAGGAAGGGCTCGTGCACCTGCTCTGGGTGCTGCTCGGGCCCGGCGACGTCGCGCTCGTCCCGAGCCCGAGCTACCCGATCCATCTCTTCGCGCCGGGGTTCGCCGGCGCCGCCGTCGCGCGCGTCAACGTCGGGCCGGACCGGGACTTCCTCGCGAACCTCGAGGAGGCGTGGCTCGCGTCGCAGCCGCGGCCGCGTGTGCTGATCTGCTCGTTCCCGCACAACCCGACGACGGCGTGCGTCGACCTCGCCGGGATGCAGGCGCTCGTCGATTTCGCGCGCGAGCGCGGGCTCGTCCTCGTGCACGACTTCGCGTACGCCGATCTCGCGTTCGACGGCTACCGGCCGCCGTCGGTGTTCGAGGCGGAGGGCGCGCGCGACGTCGCGGTCGAGCTCTACTCGCTCACGAAGGGGTTCTCGGTCGCGGGCTGGCGCGTCGCGTTCGTGCTCGGCCGCGCCGACGTGATCGCGGCGCTCGCGCGGCTGAAGTCGTACCTCGACTACGGGAGCTTCCAGCCGTTGCAGATCGCGGCGACCGTCGCGCTGCGGGAGGCCGGCGACTATCCGGCGGAGGTCGCGGAGACCTATCAGGGCCGCCGCGACGCGCTCTGCACCGGGCTCTCCCGGGCGGGCTGGGAGGTGCCGCCGCCGCCCGCGACGATGTTCGTGTGGGCGCGGATCCCCGAGCAGTTCGCGGCGGAAGGGTCGCACGCGTTCGCGCTGCGGCTGCTCACCGAGGGGCTCGTCGCGGTGAGCCCGGGCAGCGGCTTCGGGCCGGACGGCGAAGGGTTCGTCCGCTTCGCGCTCGTCGAGAACGCGCAGCGGATCGGCCAGGCGGTGCGCGGGATCCGGAAGGTGCTCGCGGCTCAGGGCCTGCCGGTGGCGTAGCCCTCGCGGCGGCACGCGTCGACGACCGACACGGGCAGGCCGGACGAGGAGCAGAGGTGCTTCGCCTGCACGCCGCACACCTTGATGTGCGCGGCGCCCATCGTCTCCGGGATGTCCGCACGGAAGCATCCGGGTGCGAGATGCTCGTGGCTCGTCGCGGCGACGACGCCGAGCACGACCGCGAGCGCGGCGAGCACGACGACGAGCCCGCCGAGGACGCGCTTCTCGCGCGGCGTGAAGGGCGTCCGCGCGCGCTCCCACTGTCCCTCGACCGGCATCGCGGCGAACTGTACGCGGGCGAGTTGGTCGGTTTGGCGTTGACGCCGTCCGCGGTGCCCGCTACCTTCGTTCCTCCGCCGACGCCGGCGGAAGCGGGGTGACGACGCCTCTGGGTTCGGGAGACCCGGGAGGCGTTTTCTCTTTTCGGGCTCGTTGGATCCGTCGCCGCCAGTGCAGGTGGCGCGTCGGTTTGGTGTCCCGAAAGGAGAGGAATCCGTGTTGGCAGCTGCGTGGGCCGCATATCCGGCCTGGCTCAATCCCGGCGACAACGCCTGGCAGCTCACCGCCGCGACGCTCGTCGGGCTGATGAGCGTCCCGGGGCTCGTCGTGCTCTACGGCGGCGTGATGCAGAAGCGCTGGTCGGTGAACAGCATGATGCTCGCGTTCGTCGCGTTCGGCCTCGTGCTGATCGCGTGGGTGCTCTGGGGCTTCGAGATGGGGTTCGGCAGCCCGTGGCACGGGTTGTCGTCGAGTGGCTTCTTCGGCAACTTCGTCGGACAGCCGGGCGCCGTGCTGAACCATCTCGAGGAGCAGGGCCAGGCGGCGATCCCGCTCGTGACGACCGGGCCGCCGTTCCACTTCCCGCAGTCGACCCTCGTCTACTTCCAGTTCGTGTTCGCAGCGATCACGCCGATCCTGATGCTCGGCTCGGTGCTCGGCCGCGTGAACTTCAAGGCGTGGATGGTGTTCGTCCCGCTCTGGCTCACGTGCGTCTACGTCGTGAACGCGTTCCTGATCTGGGGCGGCGGCTTCTGGGCGCAGAAGGGCGCGGTCGACTACAGCGGCGGCTACGTGATCCATCTCGCCGCAGGCGTCTCCGGGTTCGTCGCGGCGGCGGTGATCGGCCCGCGCCTCGCGCGCGACCGCGAGATCGACGCGCCGAACAACCTGCTGATGGTCGCGGCGGGCGCCGGTCTCCTCTGGCTCGGCTGGAACGGCTTCAACGGCGGCGACCCGTACTACGCCGGCGCCGACGCGGCCGCGGCCGTGCTCAACACGAACCTCGCGACGGCGGTCGCGTTCCTCGTGTGGGTGATCTGGGACTACATGACGGGCCGCAAGCCGTCGCTGATCGGCAGCGTCAACGGGATGATCGTCGGCCTCGTCGCGATCACGCCCGCGGCCGGCTTCGTCAACGGCTACGGCGCGATGGCGATCGGCGCGATCGCCGCGAGCGTCGTGTACCTCGCGTACAACTACCTCAGCCGCGTGCGGCCGTTCCGGAACGTCGACGACACGCTCGGCGTCGTCTACACGCACGGCTTCGCGGGCCTGCTCGGCGGTCTGCTCGTCGGCGTCTTCGCCGACTCGAACATGATCGTGTACCTCGGGCTCGGGAACACGCCGAGCTTCGCGGCGGAGGGGAGCCTGCACCTCCTGAAGATCCAGCTCTACGCGGGTCTCTGGGTGATCCTGTTCTCCGGCGCGGCGACGTTCGTGCTGCTGAAGCTCGTCGGGCTCGTGATCCCGCTGCGGATGACCGACGCGGAGATGGAGATCGGCGACATCGCGGTGCACGGCCACGAGGTGTATCCGTCCGACGTCCCGTCGCTCGGGTACGCGGGCTCCGTGCCGAGCCTCACTCCGCCGCCGACGCCCGAGCCGGCAGGCGGCTGATGTCGACGAAGGTCATCGTCTCGTACGACGGCACCGAGGCCGACACCGACGCGCTCGCGCTCGGGCGCCTGCTCGCGAGGGCGGGCGCGTCGCTCGCGCTCGCGTACGTCCGGCATGCGCCGGACGCGCGGGACGAGGCGGAGACGCTGCTCGACGAAGGGGCGCAGCGGCTCGGCGATCCGGACGTGATGAGGCACGTCGTGCTCTCGGCGTCGACGCCGGACGGCCTGCGCGAGCTCGCCGAGAAGGAGCAGGTCGAGGTGATCGCGTTCGGGTCGGAGTACCGGACGACGCCCGGGCACGTCGCGCCGGGAACGTCGGCGCAGCGGCTCCTCGACGGCGGGCCCATCGCGATCGGCCTCGCTCCCGCCGGGCTGTGGGAGCGGGACGGCGCGCCGGTGACGACGATCGCCGCGGTCGCAGAAGACGGCGACCCCGCACCGACCGAGACGGCGGCCTCCCTTGCCGCGGCGCTCGGTGCGACGGTCGTCGCGCGGGCCGACGACGACGCCGGACTCGTCGTCGTCGGCTCGCGCCCGGGAACGGCGGCCGGCCGCGTGACGCTCAGCGCGGCCGCCGCGTACCTGATCGAGATGCTGCGCTGTCCCGTGCTCGTGCTGCCGCACGGGACGGCGCTGCGCTTCGACGGGGCGGTGCCGCCGCCGTGAAGGTGCTGGTCGCGGAGGACGAGACGATCATCCGGCTCGACCTGCGCGGTCTGCTGGAGCGCAACGGCTTCGAGGTCGAGGAGGCGCGCAACGGCGACGAGGCGGTGCAGGTTGCGCGCGACGCGTCGCCCGACGCCGCCGTCCTCGACCTGCGGATGCCGGTGCTGGACGGGATCGAGGCCGCTCGGAGGATCTACGCCGAGCGGCCGATCCCGATCGTGATGCTCACGGCGCACTCCGACCGCCGCTTCGTCGAGCGCGCGATCGAGGCGGGCGTGTTCACGTATCTCGTGAAGCCGTTCCGCGAGGCCGACGTCGTGCCGGCGATCCATGCCGCGTCGGCGCGGCACGCGGAGCTGCTCGCGGCACGGCGGACGCTCGGCTCGACGACCCCGCAGACGGTCGAGCTCGACCTGCCGTCGCCGAGCGGCTTCTCGTGGCCGCTGCGCGTCGAGCGGCGCGAGGACGGCTCGCTCGACATCCGGATCGCGCCGGGATGACGAAGGTCCTCATCGCCGAGGACGAGGCCGTGATCCGGCTCGACCTGCGGAAGATGGTCGTCGCGGCCGGGATGCAGGTGTGCGCGGAGGCGCGCGACGGCGCCGAGGCGGTCGAGCTCGCGCGGTCGACGTCGCCGGACCTCGCGCTCCTCGACGTGAAGATGCCGAAGATCGACGGCATCGAGGCGGCGCGGCAGATCCTCCGAGAGCGGCCGATCCCGATCGTCGTCGTGAGCGCGTACAGCGAGAAGGCGCTCGTCGACCGTGCGGCCGACGCGGGCGTCTTCGGCTATCTGACGAAGCCGTTCCGCGAGGACGACCTGCTGCCGGCGATCGCGACGGCGCGCGCGCGGTTCGGCGAGCTCGAGGCGCTCCGCGAGGAGGTCGACTCGCTGACGGAGGCGCTCGCCGCCCGGAAGGCGGTCGAGCGGGCGAAGGGACTGCTGATGGCGAAGCAGGGCCTGACGGAGGAGGAGGCGTTCGCGCGCCTCCGGAACGCGAGCGCCGCGACCGGCCGCCCGCTCCGCGTGATCGCCGAGGCGATCGTGCAGACCCTCGCCGGCTAGCGGACCTCCCTCGGTGCCACGACCCGGGGTCAGACCCCGGGACAGTGTCTCGCTCAACCATGCGGCCCCGCGGCGCGGAGCAAAGGCAACGAAACCGTCACGGCGGCATCGCATACTCATTTGCATAATACGCGCTTTGTCGCATAGAATGCAGCCATGCCGTCCGTCGCGATCCTCGGCGCCTCCGGGTACTCCGGGCAGGAGACGCTCGACCGCGTGCTCCGCCATCCCGAGCTCGAGGTGGCGGCCCTCGGGTCGGACTCGCTCGACGGCGAGCCGGCGTCCGCGCTCGACGTCCGCCTGAACGGCTCGCTGCCCGCGTTCGTCTCCAACGAGGAGGCGCTCGCCGCCGGCGCGGACGTCATCTTCCTCTGCCTCGGCAACGACCGCGCTGCCGCGCTCGACCCGCCGAACGCGACGGTCGTCGTCGACCTCTCCGGCGCGCACCGGCTCCACGACGCGTCGCTCTACCCGGAGTGGTACGGCTTCGAGCATCCGAAGGCCGCGTCGCTCGGCGACTGGAGCTACGGCCTGCCCGAGCTCTTCCCCGCCGACGGTGACCTGATCGCGAACCCCGGCTGCTACGCGACCGCCGCGCTGCTCGCGCTCGCACCGCTCGCCGGCGCGATCGATGCGACGACCGTCGTGATCGACGCGAAGTCCGGCGTCTCCGGGGCGGGTCGCGAGCTGAAGCAGAGCTCGCACGCCGGCTTCGTGCTGGAGAACCTCGCGCCGTACCGCGTCGGCTCGCACCAGCACACGCCGGAGATCGCGCAGCAGCTCGGCGTCGCGGTCTGCTTCGTGCCGCACCTCCTGCCCGTGCGCCGCGGGCTGCTCGTGACGTGCTACGTGAAGCCGCTCACCGGAACCGACGTCCGCGCCGCGCTCGAGAGTGCCTACGGCTCGAGCGCCGTCGTCCGCGTCCTTCCCGACGGCGTCGCGCCCGAGCTCGCGCGCGTGCAGCACACGGACGCCGCCGAGATCGCGGTCTTCGAAGACAGAACCACCGGCCTCGCCGTCGTCGTCTGCGCCCTCGACAACCTCGGCAAGGGCGCCGCCGGGCAGGCGGTCCAGAACGCAAACCTCGCCCTCGGTCTCGAGCAGACCGCAGGGCTCCGACTCTCGGGAGTGTTGGTATGAGCGTCACCGCGCCGAAGGGCTTCGTCGCAGCAGGCATCCACGCGGGCATCCGGAAGAACGGGCGCCGCGACCTCGCACTCGTCCGCTCGCTCGAGCCTGCGACGGGCGCCGCGATGTTCACCGTGAACCGCGTGCAGGCCGCGCCGATCGTCGTCTCGCGCGAGCATCTCGCCGCGGCGCAGCCGCAGGCGGTCGTCGTCAACTCCGGCGTCGCGAACGCGGCGACCGGTGCGCGGGGCGTCGCCGACGCGCGCGCGACCGCCGCGGAGACGGCGCGGATGCTCGGCATCGCGCCGGAGGAGGTCGTCGTCCTCTCGACGGGCGTCATCGGCACGACGCTCCCGATGGACAACGTGCTCGCCGGCGTCCGCAACGCCGCGCTCCACCTCTCGCGCGCCGGCGGGTCGACGGCGGCGCACGCGATCATGACGACGGACACGCGCTCGAAGGAAGCCGTCGCGCGCGGCACGGGCTTCTCCGTCGGCGGCATGGCGAAGGGCTCCGGGATGATCCATCCGAACCTCGCGACGATGCTCGCCGTCGTCACGACGGACTACCCGCTCGAGCCCGGCGAGGCGATCGAGTTCCTGCGCCCGGCGGTCGACGCGAGCTTCAACGCGATCTCCGTCGACGGCGAGTGCTCGACGAACGACACGGTCGTCCTCCTCGCGAACGGCGCGAGCGGGATCGTGCGGACGCCGGAGACCGACGCGGAGCTCGCCGACTGCCTGCGCATCGTGTGCGGCGAGCTCGCGAAGCAGATCGTCGCCGACGGCGAAGGCGCGACGGTGCTCGCGGAGATCGCCGTCCGCGGAGCGGCGAGCGACGACGAGGCGCGCGCGATCGCGGAGCGCGTCGCGACCTCGCCGCTCGTGAAGACCGCGCTGCACGGCCACGACGCGAACTGGGGCCGCATCGCCGCCGCCGCCGGCTCGGCGAAGTTCAACGGCGGCTACGCGAACCTCGACCCGGACACGCTCTCGATCGCGATCGACGGCGTCCCCGTCCTCGTCTCGGGCACGCCGTCCGGCGACGAGCCGCTGCTCACGAACGGCCACTGCGAGATCGAGCTCGACCTCGCGATCGGCGACGGCACCGCGACGTATCTCACGACCGACCTGTCCTACGACTACGTCCGCATCAACGCGGACTACCGCTCGTGAGCGTCGTCGTCCTGAAGATCGGCGGGGCGTCGGCCGGCGGTGCGGCGGACGCGGTGGGGCAGCTCCGCGACGCCGGCATGTCGGTGTGCGTCGTCCACGGCGCCGGGCCGCAGATCTCGGTGGAGATGGAGCGGCGCGGGCTCGAGGTGCAGTTCGTCGACGGCCGCCGCGTGACGACGCCGCAGGCGCTCGAGGTCGTGCGCGACAGCTTCGCCCAGGTGAACGCGGACGTCTGCGCGGCGATCGGCCCGGACGCGGTGCCGCTGGCGGGCGACGAGGTCGGGCTCCTCGCGACGCAGGTCCCGGAGCTCGGGCTCGTCGGCGATCCGATCCCGACGGCGCCGCCGCTCGTGCTGCGCGCGCTCGCGGACGGTCTCGTCCCGGTCGTGACGCCGCTCGCCGAGGGGCCGCTGAACGTCAACGCGGACGAGATGGCGTCCGCACTCGCGGTCGGCATCGGCGCGGACAGGATCCTGTTCCTCACCGACGTCCCGGGCGTGTTCCACGACGGGCAGCTCGTCCGATCGATCACCGCCGACCGTGCGGAGACGCTCGTCGACGAGGGCGACTTCGACGGCGGCATCGTGCCGAAGCTCCTCGCCGCCGCGAGCGCGGCGCGCAACGGGCTCGTCGCGGAGATCGGCGTCACGGCGGTGACGGCATGAAGACCGTCGTCGAGAGCGCGCTGCTGCCGACGTATCCGCCGACGCGCGTCGAGTTCGTCGACGGCGACGGGATGTGGCTGACGGACTCCGCCGGCCGCCGCTACCTCGACTTCGCGTCCGGGATCGCGGTCGTCGGGCTCGGGCACAGGCATCCCGCGCCGCTCGCCGCCGCGCACGCGCAGCTCGACCGGATCTGGCACGCGTCGAACCTCTTCGCGTCGGAGCCGGCGCCCGCGCTCGCCGCGAAGCTGTCGGCGAAGTTCGGCGGCGCACAGGTCTTCCTCTGCAACTCCGGCGCCGAGGCGAACGAGGCCGCGCTGAAGTACGCGCGCAAGGCGACGGGGAAGCCCGGCGTGATCGCGCTCGAGCAGAGCTTCCACGGCCGGACGACCGGCTCGCTCGCGGTCACGGGACAACCCGCGAAGCGCGAGGCGTTCGAGCCGCTGCTCCCCGGGCCGCGGTTTGCGGTGCCGAACGACGTCGCGTCGCTGCACGCGGCGGCATCCGACGACGTCGGCCTCGTCCTCGTCGAGCCGGTGCTCGGCGAGGGCGGCGTGATCCCGCTCACGCCGGAGTTCCTCGAGGCGTGCGCGGCCCTCGCGCAGGAGCTCGGCGCGCTGCTCGCGTTCGACGAGGTGCAGACCGGCGTCGGGCGCACGGGCTCGTTCTTCGCCTTCGAGCAGCTCGGCGTGAAGCCGCAGCTCGTCACGCTCGCGAAGGGCCTCGCGAACGGGCTCCCGATCGGCGCGCTCCTCGTCGCCGACGACGCGACGGGGACGTTCGTCCCGGGCGACCACGGCTCGACCTTCGGCGGCAATCCCGTCGTCTGCGCCGCGGCGGGCGCCGTCGTCGACACGATCGACGACGAGCTGCTCGCGAACGTCCGCACGCAGGGCGCGCGGCTCGCCGACGGCCTGCGCAGCCTGAACGGCGTGACCGAGGTCCGCGGCGCGGGCCTGCTCGTCGGCGCCGTCCTCGACGGGCCGGCGCAGCCGGTCGCGGACGCCGCGCTCGACGCCGGGCTCGTGTGCCTGACGTCCGGCCCGAACGTCCTTCGCCTCGCGCCGCCGCTCGTCGTCGGCGCGGCAGAGGTCGACAGCGCCCTCGAGACCCTGACGGAGGTGACCTCCCGATGAACCGCCCCGAGCGGCACGCGGCGATCCTGCGCCTCGTGCGCGAGCGTCCGATCTCGACGCAGGCCGAGCTTGCGCAGGCGCTCGCCGACACCGGCCACGAGGTCGTCCAGACGACCGTCTCGCGCGACGTCCACGAGCTCGGCCTGATCAAGGTGCGCGGCGAGAACGGGAAGCTGATCTACGCGCCGCCGGACTCCGCGCAGGACGGCCGCGTCGACGAGCTCGTCACCGCGTTCGCACGCTGGGCGCTGAGCATCGAGCCGAGCGGCCAGATCGTCGTCGTCCTCACCCCGAACGGGTACACGAACCCGCTCTCGCAGGCGATCGACCTCGCGCGGCACCCGCGCATCGCGGGCACGATCGCCGGCGAGAACACGGTACTGCTCGTCGCGCGCGAGCCGACGACCGGCGCCGAGCTTGCGGAGGAGCTCCGCGGCTACATGCTCCAGGGAGTCGCATGACGGTGGACGAGCGGACGTCCGGCGGCGGCGCGATCCTCGCGTCGCTCCCCGTCGGCGAGCGGGTCGGCATCGCGTTCTCCGGCGGGCTCGACACGTGCTGCGCCGTCGCCTGGATGCGCGAGCAGGGCGCGGTCCCCTACGCCTTCACCGCCGATCTCGGCCAGTACGACGAGCCCGACATCGACGCCGTCCCGGACCGCGCGAAGCAGTACGGCGCGGAGGAGGCGGTGCTCGTCGACTGCAAGGAGGCGCTCGCGCGCGAAGGGCTCGCGGCGCTCCAGTGCGGCGCGTTCCACATCCAGACGGCGGGCAGGCGCTACTTCAACACGACGCCGCTCGGCCGCGCGGTCACCGGCACGCTGCTCGTGCAGGCGATGGCGCGACACGGCGTCGACATCTGGGGCGACGGCTCGACGTACAAGGGGAACGACATCGAGCGGTTCTACCGCTACGGCCTCCTCGCGAACGAGAACCTCCGCATCTACAAGCCGTGGCTCGACGACGCATTCGTCTCCGAGCTCGGCGGGCGGAAGGAGATGAGCGAGTGGCTCGCCGAGCGCGGGCTGCCGCACGGCACCTCGACGGAGAAGGCGTACTCGACCGACGCGAACCTCCTCGGCGCGACGCACGAGGCGAAGGACCTCGAGCTGCTCGCGACGAGCATGGAGATCGTCGAGCCGATCATGGGCGTCGCGCACTGGCTCGCCGCGACGGAGATCGAGCCGGAGCGCGTGACCGTCGCGTTCGAGCACGGGATCCCCGTCGCGATCGACGGGATCGCGATCGACGACCCCGTCGAGCTCGTCCGGCTCGCGAACGCGATCGGCGGCCGCCACGGGCTCGGGATGTCGGACCAGATCGAGAACCGGATCATCGAGGCGAAGAGCCGCGGCATCTACGAGGCGCCGGGGATGGCGCTGCTGCACATCGCGTACGAACGGCTCCTCACGGCGATCCACAACGAGGCGACGCTCGAGCGCTACGCGGAGGAAGGTCGCCGGCTCGGCCGGCTCCTCTACGAGGGCCGCTGGTTCGACACGCAGGCGCTGATGCTGCGCGACTCGCTCCAGCGCTGGGTCGCCGCCGTCGTCACCGGCGAGGTCACGATCGAGCTGCGGCGCGGCGACGACTACACGATCCTCGACACGCGGGGCGACGGCGTCACGTACGACCCGGAGCGGCTGAGCATGGAGCGGAGCGCGACCGCGTTCACGGCGGCCGACCGCATCGGCCAGCTCGCGCTCCAGGTGAACGACATCGCCGACTCGCGCCGGATGCTCGAGCAGCACCGGCACCTGAGCCTCCAGCCGCCGCCGCGGCCGTCGGACCCGCTCGAGCTCGGGCCGCCGAGATGACGCTGTGGTCCGGAAGGGTCGGCTCGGACCTCGCGCCCGAGGTCTGGGCGTTCCTCAAGTCGGACGACGCGGAGCTCTTGCCGTACGACGTGAAGGCGACGCTGCTCCACGCGGAGCGGCTGCACGCCGCCGGGATCCTCGACGACGCGGAGCTCGCGGAGGTGCGCGAGACGCTCTCGCATCTCGACGCGGTCGACCCGGCGGCCGAGGACGTGCACTCGTTCATCGAGGCGGAGCTCGGCGAGGTCGGGCGGAAGATCCATGCGGGCCGCTCGCGGAACGACCAGGTCGCGGCCGCGTTCCGGCTGTACGTCGCGGACGCGTGCGCCGAGGCGGACGCGGCGCTCGTCGCGTTCGCGGGCGCGATCCTCGACCGCGCCGCCGACGAAGCCGACACGGCGATGCCGGGCTACACGCACCTGCAGCGCGCGCAGCCCGTGACGCTCGGACACCACCTCCTCGCGTGGGCCGAGATGCTCGAGCGCGACCGCGCGCGGTTCGCGTTCGCCGCCGCGCAGGCGGAGCCGTCGCCGCTCGGCGCGGGCGCGCTCGCCGGCTCGACGCTCCCGCTGCCCGCGCCGCCGAATGCGATGCGGAACTCGCTCGACGCGGTCGCGGACCGCGACTTCGCGCTCGACTATCTCTACGCCGCCGCGACGCTCTTCGTGCACCTCTCGCGGATCGGCGAGGAGCTCGTCCTCTGGACGACGGCGGAGTTCGGCTTCGCGAAGCTCCCGGAGGCGGCGTCGACCGGCTCGTCGATGATGCCGCAGAAGCTGAACCCCGACGTCGCGGAGCTCGCGCGCGGGAAGGCCGGCACTGCGATCGGGCGGCTCACGGGGCTGCTCGCGACGGTGAAGGGGCTCCCGCTCGCGTACGACCGCGACCTCCAGGAGGACAAGCCGCCGGTGTTCGCGGCGCGGCGCGACGTCGCGGGCGCGCTCGGCGCGCTGACCGTCCTCGTCGCCGGGCTCGAGTTCGATCGCGCGCGCCTCGCCGCCGCCGCGTCGGATCCGCAGCTTCTCGCGACGGACGCCGCCGAGGCGCTCGTCCGCGAAGGCGTCCCGTTCCGCGATGCGCACGAGCAGGTCGCCGCGTCCGTGCGCGACGGCACGTTCCAGCCGCCGCCGCCCGCGCCCCGTCTTCCCGATGTCACCGCAGCAGTCACGCAAGCGAAGGAGCGATGGAAATGAGCGCAGTGTCCGAAGGCGTGTCCCTCGCGGGGCGCGACCTCCTCAAGATCTCCGATCTGACGCCGGCCGAGGCCGAGGCGATCCTCGACCTCTCGGTCGAGCTTCGCGAGAATCCGAAGCAGCCGCTCGCGCCCGGCGCGGCCCTCGGGATGTACTTCTCGAAGCACTCGACGCGGACGCGCGTGTCGTTCTCCGTCGCGATGACGCACCTCGGCGGGTCGGCGATGCCGCTGACGCCGGAGGAGCTGCAGCTCTCGCGCGGCGAGTCGCTGCGCGACACGGCGCAGGCGCTCTCGCGCTACCTCGACGCGCTCGCGGTCCGCACGCACGAGCACGCGGAGCTCGAGGCGTGGGCGGAGTGGGCGACGATCCCGGTGATCAACGCGCTCACCGCCGACGAGCATCCCTGCCAGGCGCTCGCGGACGCGCTGACGATGCGCGACCGGATCGGGCACCTCGACGGCGTGAAGGTCGCGTGGGTCGGCGACGGCTCGAACGTCCTCGTGTCGCTCGCGTCGCTCGGCGAGCTGCTCGGCTACGACGTGGTCGCGGCGTGCCCGCCCGGCTACGAGGCTCCCGGCGTGAAGACCGTGCTCGACGCGCGCGAGGCGGTCGAGGGCGCGGACGTCGTCTTCACCGACACGTGGACGAGCATGGGCCAGGAGCACGAGCGCGCGAAGCGGCTCGAGGATCTCGAGCCGTACCGCCTCGACTCCGCGCTGCTCGCGCACGCCGCGCCGGACGCGTTCGTCATGCACTGCCTCCCCGCGCACCCGGGCGAGGAGATCACGGCGGAGCTCCTCTACAGCGAGCGCTCGGCGGTGTGGGACGAGGCGGAGAACCGCCTCCACACGCAGAAGGCGCTGCTCGTGCTGCTGCTCGGCGTGAGGTAGCCGCTACTTCTTCTTCGGCGGGAGCGAGCGCGCGTACCCGACGCCGCGCTCGACCCATGCCGCGAGCTGCTTCTTCGTCGCGACGTGCTCGGCGCCGACGCGGAGCCAGCCGGACATCGGCCGGTCGCGCATCACCATCAGCTCCGCGGGCGTCGTGCGCGTCAGCGCGTCGCCCTCGTCCGGGTCGACCCGGACGAGGATCCCGCCCTGGCCGCTCGCGGCGACGGCCATGTTCCCGCGCACGAGGAACGCGAGCCCGCCGAACATCGTCATCTCGGTCACCCCCCGCTCGCCGGAGACGAGATCGCGGATCCGCGCCGCGAGCGCTTCGTCGTACGCCACGGGCGGATGATGACGGCGCTAGGAGCCGCGCGTCGCAGTCAGGTAGTAGAGCGCGAGCGTCGCGTGGAGCTGGCCCTTGACGTGCGACGAGATCCAGCGTTCCTTCAGGAGCCGCTCCGCCTCGGCGGCGTGCTGCGCCGCGCGCTCGGCGTCGGTCGAGGTCGCCACTTCGCACCTCCTTTCGGATCGAGACTCGCAGCCGCGGCGCGGGCGGGCATCGGGGACGTCCCGGAGGGCTACTCCATCGCCTGCGTCTCGTCCCCGTCGTCGCCGGGGTCGTCCGGCTCGAGCCACGCGACGATCTCGGGCTCGCTCATGAGGAGCTCGACGCCGGTCTCTTCTCGTTCGGTCATGCCGGGTGTACGACCCGGCGCCGAATCTGGTTTGCGTTCCTAACGCGATGTCCGGTTTGCCGAATCCGTCCGCCGCAGGCGCGTCGTACGGCGGGAGACCATGACACGATCCGCTCCGGATCAACGACAACGGGAGGCACGCACATGGATCTGTACGCGATCATCAGGCGCGAGGGGTGGGACGGGGCCGACGCGCTCGGGGAGGCCGCGGGCCGGTCGTCGAACGTCGGCGACAACGAGATGTCGGACGACATCCGGTGGATCCGCAGCTACGTGATCAAGGAGGAGTCGGGGAAGCTCGGGACGGTCTGCATCTACCAGGCGTCGAGCCCGGAGAAGATCCGCGAGCACGCGCAGCGCGCCGACCTGCCCGCGACGGAGATCTACCCGATCGCCGACACGGTCATCGTCCGGCCGGATCCGTCCTAGTCCGAACGGCGAGGAACGCGAGCATCCGGTCGAGGAACAGCCGGCCCTCGGCGGTGTCGAGGTCGAACTGGTACTCGTGGCCGAGCGGCGGCTCGTGGCCGGCCGGATAGAACAACGTCTCGACCTCGACCCCGTTCGCGCGCAGCCGCTCGACGAGCGTCTCGCTGTGCTCCCGTAGCGGGTCCGCGTTCCCGACCGTGACGAACGACGGCGGGAACGCGGGCGAGACGTGGTCGACGATCGACGCGTTCGCGAAGCCGGGCACGCCGAGGAAGTCGCGCTTGCCGGAGTACGCCCAGAGGACCGTCGTGAGGAAGCGCCGTCCGGCGGCCGTCGGCGCATTCGTGACCGTCAGGTCGAACGCGCCGCAGGCGAGGACGGCGCCGCGGAGCCGCTCCGGCGCGAGGGTCGGCTCGATGCCGACGGCCTCTGCGTAGACGGGGTCCGTCGCGAGCGCGGCGACCTGCGCCGCGATGTGGCCGCCCGCCGAGTCGCCGCCGAGGACGATGCGCGTCGCGTCGATGCCGAGCCGCCCGGCGTTCCGCTGGACGTGCGCGAGCGCCGTCATGACCTGGCGCGGCGGTGTCGGGTACCGGTGCTCCGGCGCGAGCGAGTAGCGCGGGGCAACGACGGCGTACCCGTTCGCGGCGACGACGCTGAACCAGCCGCGGAGCTCGTCCTTCGAGCCGCCGACGAACGCGCCGCCGTGGACCCAGACGAGCGCCGGGAGCGGTTCCGTCGCGGCGGCCGGGCGGAGCACGTCGAGGAGCGCGTCGGCGCCGTCGCCGTACCGCTCGTCGACCGTCGCGTCGATCCCCGCGGGAACGTGCGGCGCGAGCTTCTGCGCGAGCTCCTTGCCGCTCCGGGCGAACGCGCGTCGCAGGAGGAGCGCGGCGGGGCGCGGGCTCACGAGCAGCGACGCGCGCAGCATCGCCTGCGGCAGCGCCGTCTTCAGCCCGGCGCCCGTCAGAGCGCGGCGAACAGGTCGACCGGCACGCCGTCGGGATCGAGGAGCTGCGCGTAGCGCTGGCCCCAGAACGCGTCCCACGGCTCCTTCTCGCCGGTGAAGCCCGCGGCGACGACGCGCGCGTAGGCCTCGTCGACGTCTGCCGGGCTCGCGCACTCGAACGCGAGCGCGACCTGGTTGCCGCGCGCGCGCGTCCAGTCCGGGCGGAAGCTCCGGACGACCTCCTCGGAGTCGAGCATGAGGCGGAACCCGTTCGCGCCCGCCGCCTCGACGTGACCCTCGCCCGGCGTCTCCGGCAGGTCGAGCCCGAGCTGCCGGTAGAAGCGAATCGACGTCGCCATGTCGGACACGACGACCCCGAGTGCGTTCAGCTCGGCCATGCTCGGGATGCTAGCGAGTACGCTTCGGCTCATCCGGACGCTCGCGATTCTCAGCGGAGCCCTGATCACGGTCGCGCTCGCCGCAGGCTGCGGCGGCACGCGCACCGTGACGCAGACGGTCACGGTCTCGTCCCCCGCGCTGCCGCCCGCCGTCCAGCGGCTCTACGGGCGCATCGTCTCGATCCAGCCGTACGGGAACGGCGACCGGTATCTCCTGCGCTTCGACCCGGCGTGGTTCACGTCCGGCATGACGGCGAACGTCGCGCAGGCGGAGGACCAGGGCATGACGTGCAAGGCCGCCGGCTGCGCTCCGGTGCCGAACGACAACTACGTCGTCGACGAGGGCCACCGGCTCCTGACGTTCTGGCTTCCGGCCGGCACGCGCGGAACCGTGCTCGTCGCCGGCATCAAGCCGGTCACGATCACCGCGTCGCAGCTCGCCGCGCTCGTCGCGGGGAAGACACCGGTGAAGCTCTTCGAGCCGCTCGAGAGCGGCATGTGGATCGTCGTCCGCATCGACACGGTGCGCTCGTTCGCGCAGCAGTACAAGCCGTGAGCGACGTTCGTCTCGCCGAGCTCGTCGCGGCGCTGTCACTCGGGATCGATCTCGGCTTCGGTCAGCCGATGGAGCACGTCCTGCGCCAGTGCCTGATCGCGCTGCGCATCGCCGACCTGCTCGGTGTCGACGAGGACGGCCGCGCGGCCGTGTACTACACGGCTCTGCTCGTGAACGTCGGCTGCCATACCGACGCGCACGAGCAGGTGAAGTGGTTCGGCGACGACATCGAGTTCAAGGCCGACAAGTACGACCACGAGTTCCGCAGCCTGGGCGGCATCGCTGCCGGCGCGAAGCGCATCGGCGCCGGCAACCCCGCGCTCGCGCGCTTCCGGGTCGGGCTCGAGTTCGTGCTCTCGGGCCATCGCGAGCTCGACGGGATGATCGCGCAGCACAGCCGGATGGCGCGCATGCTCGCCGAGCAGCTCGACCTTCCCGGCGACGTCGTCGAGGCGCTCTCGGCGGCGTACGAGACGTGGGACGGGCGCGGCTGGCCGGGCGAGCTGAAGGGCGAGGCGATCCCGCTCCCGTCGAGGATCGCGCAGCTCGCCGAGTTCGCCGAGGTCGCCAACCGCGTCGGGGGGCCGGACGCCGCGACCGCGATGGCGCGCAGGCGGAGCGGGCGCCAGTTCGACCCCGCGCTCGCCGACCTGCTCTGCACGGAGACGGAGGCCGTGCTCGGCGGGCTGGACGCGATCGTGACCTGGGACGCGGTGATCGACGCCGAGCCGGCGCTGCGGCCGACGCTCTCCGGCGACCGGCTCGACGCGGCGTTGGAGGCGGTTGCGCGCTTCGTCGACCTCAAGTCGCCGTTCATGCTCGGGCACTCGAAGGCCGTCGCCGAGCTCGCGGCGGAGGCCGCGGCGCAGCTCGGGTCGGCCGACGACGAGATTCGGACGCTCTACCGGGCCGGGCTCGTCCACGACTACGGACGCCTCGGCGTGTCGAACGCGATCTGGGAGAAGCCGGGGCCGCTCGGTCCCGGCGAGTGGGAGCGCGTCCGCACCCATCCGTATCTTGCGCAGCGCATGCTCCGCGGCTCCCCGGCGCTCGCGCCGTTCGGCGCCGTCGCCGTGCAGCAGTGCGAGCGGCTCGACGGCTCCGGCTACCCGGGCGGGCTCTCCGGCTCCGCGGTCTCGCGCTCCGGCCGGATCCTCGGCGCCGCCGACGTCTACCAGGCGATGCGCGAGCCGCGCCCGTACCGCCCGCAGCTCTCGGCCGGCGACGCGGCGACGGAGCTTCGTGCAGAGGCCGCCGCGGGACGGCTCGACCCGGAGGCCGTCGACGCGGTTCTCGCGGCCGCGGGCCACCGCGTCACGCGCCGCCGCGAAGGTCCCGCCGGGCTCACCCCGCGGGAGGTCGAGGTCCTGCGGCTGCTGGCACAGGGGCTCTCGAACAAGGAGATCGGCGCGCGCCTCTCGATCTCGCCGAAGACCGCCGGCAATCACGTGGAGCACATCTACGCCAAGATCGACGCCTCGAGCCGTGCGACCGCGAGCCTGTTCGCGATGCAGCACGGGCTCCTTCCGGAGGAGGCGTTCGCGCCGTCGGTGCCCGCCGCAAGATGAGGCGAACGCCCCATGCGCCGCGGGCGGCGCCGAGCCTACCCTCGGTGCATCGAACGAGGAGGCACGGCGATGAACGCGGCGACGCTCGCAGAGCTCGCAAGACTCAAGCAGGGGGCACGCTCGACCTGGGCCGCAGGCGACTACCCGGCCGTCGCGCGCCGGCAGCTCTGGCCGGTCGGGCAGCGGCTCGTCGACACGGTCGGGATCCGGCCCGGGGAGGACGTCCTCGACGTCGCGTGCGGGACCGGCAACGCGGCGCTTCGCGCTGCGCAGGCCGGCGGAACGGTCACGGGCGTCGACCTCACGCCCGAGCTCTTCGAGACGGGGCGTCGCCTCGCCGAGGACGCGCAGGTCGCGATCGACTGGGTGCAGGGCGACGCCGAGGAGCTCCCGTTCGAGGACGAGAGCTTCGACGTCGTCCTCTCGACGTTCGGTTGCATGTTCGCGCCGCGACACCGCGCCGCGGCGCACGAGCTCGCGCGCGTGCTGCGGCCGGGCGGCCGGCTCGGGATCACGTCGTGGACGCCCGAGGGCGGGACGGGCCGGCTCTTCCGGGCCGTCGGCCCGTATCTCCCGCCGCCGTCGCCGCTCGCCGAGCCTCCGCTCCTGTGGGGCTCCGAGGAGCACGTCGAGTCGCTCTTCGAGGGCACCGGGATCGAGCTCGAGTTCGAGCGCGACGTCGTCGCGCAGGAGCCGTTCGACTCGACCGACGACGCGATCGAGTTCGTCGCGACGAAGTTCGGGCCGATGATGATGGCCCGCGAGCTCGCCGAGTCGCAGGGCCGGTGGAGCGAGCTGCGCGCCGAGCTCGCCGACCTCTTCGAGCGGGAAGAGCCGCTCGAGTACCTCGTCACCCAGGGATGGAAGGAGACGACATGAGCCTCGGATCGCGGCTGCGCGCCGCCATGTACGACCGCATGAGCAGGGACATGGAGGCCGCCGGTCTCCAGGCCCACCGCGAGTCGCTGCTCGCCGACGCGCACGGCCGCGTGCTCGAGATCGGTGCCGGCACGGGACGGAACCTGCCGTTCTATCCGGCCGACGTGGAGCTGACGCTCGTCGAGCCCGGGGCGCCGATGGCGCGCCGGCTCGAGAAGCGCCTCGCCGAGCACCCGGCGTCGGTCGAGCTCGTCCGCGCGCCGGCCGAGGAGCTCCCGTTCCCCGACGACTCGTTCGACGTCGTCGTGTCGACGCTCGTTCTCTGCTCGGTCGACGACCAGGCGCGGGCTCTCGCCGAGGCGCGCCGCGTTCTCAAGCCGGGCGGACGGCTGCTCTTCATCGAGCATCACCGCTCCGACGACCCGGCGCTCGCACGCCGTCAGGACCGGATGAACCCGCTCAACCGGATCGTCGCGGCCTGCGACTGCAACCGCACGACCGTCGACGCGATCCGCGAGGCCGGCTTCACGATCGACACGCTCGACCGCGACGAGCTCAAGCACGTCCCGTCGTTCGTGAGCCCGATCTCGGTCGGCGCCGCCGTCAGCGCGTAGGATCCCCGGTGTGTAAGTCCTCTGCCCGCACCCCGAGCTGATTCCGTGCCGGCGCCGCGTTCGCGGCTGCCCGGTGGGCGAGTGACGACACAAGGAGAGACGCGTGAACGCGTTCGGAACCTGGCATCACGGCCTCGTCGCGGAGTGGTGGGCCGAGTTCAACACCGACGGGCCGGAGATCGACTACTTCGGCCGCTTCGTCGAGCGCGCGCAGCCCGCGCTCGACGCGGGCTGCGGCACGGGCCGGCTGCTCGTGCCGTGGCTGCGTGCGGGCTACGACGTCGACGGCGCTGACGTCTCGGCCGACATGATCGCGCACTGCGCCGCGCGCGCCCGCGCCGAGGGGTTCGAGCCGACGCTGCTCGTGCAGGCGCTGCACGAGCTCGACCCGCCGCGGCGCTACCGGACGGTCGTCGCCTGCGGCGTCCTCGGCATCGGCACGACGCGCGCACAGGACCAGGAGGGCCTCGACCGGATACGTGCGTGCCTCGAGCCGGGAGGGACGCTGCTCGTCGACAACGAGGTGCCGTACTCGAATCCGCGGCGCCTGGCGCTCTGGGCGAAGAAGGGCCGCGGCGAGCTCCCCGCGCCGTGGCCGGAGTCCGGCACGCGGAAGCGTGCGGCGAACGGCGCGGAGTACGGGCTCCGCTCGCGCGTCGTCTCGGTCGACCCGCTCGACCAGAGCGAGATCCTCGAGCTGCGCGCCGAGAAGTGGGTCGACGGCGATCTCGTCGCGTCCGAGGACCGGACGATCTCGCTCCGGTCACTCTTCCGCGACGAGATCGTCATGATGCTGGAGCGGGCCGGCTTCGCAGAGGTCGAGGTCCGGGGCGGGTACGACGATGATGAGCCGACGGCAGACCACGCCTTCCTCGTGTACCTCGCCCGCACCTGACGGCGTAGGAACCCCGGATGCGGCCGGCGCCGGCCGGCTGGACGATGGAGGCATGGCAGCCGTCGCATCGCAGCCGCTGGTCGGCGCCGACCTCCTCCGCACCGAGTGGAAGTCGGCGTTCGACGCGGCAGAGGCCGCGCTCCGGGCCGCCGACCGCGACCTCCCGGGCGACGAGTGGCACGCCCGGGCACGGCGGCTGCAGGCGGAGCGGGAGCCGGTCGCGACGCTCCTCCGCTCGCTCGCGCACGACCAGCGAGAGACCGGGACCTTCCTCCACCGCGTCCTCTCGCCGGCCGAGGCGGCGCGGCTGCTCCGCCTCCCGCCCGGCATCACCGCGCTCGTGATCCGTCTCGACGACGTTCTCGTCTCGGGCGCGGCCGTCCACGCGCGCGCCTGGGCCGAGACGTTCGACGAGTTCCTCGCCGATCGCGTCGAGCACACGCACGGCACGTTCGTCCCGTTCGACGGCGACTCCGACTATCGCCTCTACATCCACGACCGGCCGCGGCTCGAGGGCGTCCATTCCTTCCTCGCGAGTCGCGGCATCCGCGTCCCCGAGGGCACGCCCGACGATCCGCCGGGCGCGCCGACGGTCCATGGGCTCGCGAACCGCAAGCGGCTGGCCCTGCTCACGCGGCTCGAGTCCCGGACCGTCGCGCCGCTCCCCGGCGTCCGTCAGTACCTCGAGATCGCACGCGACGCGGGACTCGAGGTCGGCGTCGTGTCGTCGAGCGCGCACACCCACCTGATACTCCAGCGCGCCGGGCTCGCCGATCTCGTCGACCGGGTCGTCGACGAGAGCACGGTGCCGCCCGAGCCCGAGCCGATGCTCGGCGTCTGCCGCAGGCTCGGCCGCGAGCCGGCGCAGGCCGCGGTCTTCGAGGCGACGTCCGCCGGCGCCGCGCGCGCCCGCGACGCCGGCTTCGGAGTCGTCTTCGAATCACCGCTGTCGGAGCTGCTCTAGCGCGGCTGCGGGACGATGCGGATGTAGGGCTTCGGCTCCTCCCACTCGCCGAAGATCTCCTTCGCCTCGTCGTTCGAGACCGAGCCGGCGATGATCACGTCGTCGCCGTCCTTCCAGTTCACCGGCGTCGCGACGCGGTGGTTCGCGGTGAGCTGGAGCGAGTCGATCACGCGCAGCACCTCGTCGAAGTTCCGGCCCGTCGTCATCGGGTAGACGAGGATCAGCTTGATCTTCTTGTCGGGGCCGATCACGAAGACGTTGCGGACGGTCTGGTTGTCGGCCGGGGTGCGCGCGTGCGGGTCGCCGTCGACGGACGCGGCGAGCATCCCGTAGGCCTTCGAGACCTCGTAGTCCGAGTCGCCGATGATCGGGTAGTTGGGCGCCGTGCCCTGCGTCTCCTCGATGTCCTTCGCCCAGCGCTCGTGGTCCTCGGACGGGTCGACGGAGAGGCCGATGATCTTGACCCCGCGCTTGTCGAACTCCGGCTTGATCTTCGCCATGTACCCGAGCTCGGTCGTGCAGACGGGCGTGAAGTCCTTCGGGTGCGAGAAGAGGACGACCCACGAGTCGCCGGCCCAGTCGTGGAAGCTGATCGGGCCCTCGCTCGAGTCGGCCTGGAAGTCAGGGGCGGTATCGCCCAGTTGCAACGCCATTCCGATTCCTCCCTATCGAATGTATAGCGACCCTAAGCATACGGCTTCGGGCCGCTCTGTGTAGGCAGGATCCTGCCGCACGGGGGCCGAATCCCGCGGGATGGCCCGTCGTGCCGACGAGCGCCGTCCCGGCGTGCTGAACGCCGCGGGGCGGCTCGCGTTCTACCCCGCCCGCGTCGTCGCGCGCGCGTCGCGTGGGCGGATCGAGGCGGTCGCCGAGGAGGCCGTCGCCGGACCGGAGCTCGCGCGGATCGTCGACCAGGCGCTCGCCGGCCCGCTGCCGGAGCACATCGCGCGCTCGATCGTGCGCCACCGCGTCGTCGAGCGGATCGTCGCGGAGCTCGCGGCGAGCGGCGAGCTGAACCGCCTCGTCGCGGCCGGGCTCGCGAGCCCGCGCACGACCGAGCTCGCCGACGAGATCGTCACGAGCGAGCCGGTCCGTCACGCCGTGCTCCAGGTCGTCTCGAGCGTCGACGTCCGGACGGCGATCGCGCGGCAGACGACCGGGTTCGCGGAGGAGCTCGCCGGCGACGCCCGACGCGAGACGCGACGGCTCGACGACAGGGTCGAGCGCGTCGCCGGGCACCGCCGCACCGCGCCGACGACGTACGGCGGCGTCGCGAGCCGCGGCCTCGCGCTCGCGCTCGACTCGTTCCTCGTGATTCTCATCTACGCATCGCTCTCGGCGATGGCGACGCTCATCGCGTCGCTCGTCGGTTCGCTCCGGCCGGCGTGGATCGTCGAGACGGTGCTCGCCGTCGGCTGGATCCTCGTCGCCGGCGGCTACTTCGTCTTCTGCTGGCGGCTCACGGGACGGACGATCGGGATGCACCTCATGCACCTCCACGTCCACGACGCGCGCGGCCGGCCGCCCGGCGTCCTCCGCTCGATCGTCCGCTTCGTCGCGCTCGGCCTGTCGATCGCGATCGTCTTCCTCGGCTTCGTCCCGGCGCTCTACACCGAGCGCCGGCGCGCCCTGCCGGATCTCGTCGCCGGCACGACCGTCGCGTACGACTAGGAGGGTTCGGCCGGGTCGCGGCCCGGCGACGGGGAATCTATAGTCGCGCCGGCGGGCTCAAGCGACGGCGAGGGAGGACACGGTGTCGGTGATCGTGACGCTCTGGATGCAGGGCGACCCGAAGAAGATCGAGGAGGTGGCGGCGGCGAACCAGGACACGCTGCAGGCGATCTCCGCGGCGGGGAAGGCGGCGGGCGCGATCAAGCACCGCTTCTACGGCTCGGACGGCGACAACGTGATGGTCATCGACGAGTGGCCGGACGCCGAGTCGTTCTACGGCTTCTACGCGAGCCAGGAGGACAAGATCGGCCCGCTGATGGCGGCGGCCGGCATCACGGCCGAGCCGGCGGTCCGGATCTGGGAGGAGCTCGAGACCGGCGACGAGATCGGCTGAGCGCCGGCTAGCTGTAGTAGTAGATCAGCAGTACGAGCACGAGCAGCACTGCGAGGATCGCGAAGACGAACCCGGCGACGCCGAGCGTCACGAGCAGCGGCGTCGTCGGGCTGTCGCCGTCTGCGGCGACATGCGTGAGCCGGCGGACTTCCTCGACGGGATGGTGGACGAGACTCGACGCCTCGTGCCGGATCTCCTCGAGGATCAGCTCCGTGTCGTCGGGTCCCTGGACCTGCTGGGCGTTCATCCGACACCGTCCTTCTCGAGTCAGCCGAAGTCTAGCTCCGCTCCCTCGAGAATGGCGCGGCCCACGACGGCGCCGTCGGCGCCCTCGTCACGCACCGCTTCGACATCCGCCGCGTCGCGGATCCCGCCCGCGGCGAGGATCGCGCCGCCGAATGCGGCGCGCGCCTCGCGGATCAGATCGAGGTTCGGGCCGGACATCGTCCCGTCGCGGTCGATCGCGGTGCAGAGGACGCGCGGGACGCCGGCCGCGGTGCACCGCGCGAGCGCGTCGGCGGTCGTGAGCTCCGACGAGTCGCGCCAGCCCGCGGTGCGGACGATGCCGTCGGCGACGTCGACGGCGACGACCAGCCGGTCGCCGAGCGCGGCGACGAACTCCTCGAGCGGGATCGGCCCGAACGCGGCGGTGCCGATCATCACCCGTGCGACGCCGGCGGCGACGAGCGCCTCCGCGTCGGCGACGGACCGGACGCCGCCGCCGAGCTGGACCGGCACCGGCGACGCGGCCGTGACCGCGCCGCGGGCGAGCGCGACCGGCGCGCCGCCGTCGCGCGCGCTGCCGAGCGCGACGACGTGGACGAGCCGCGGCCGCGCCGCCGCGACCCGCGCGATCAGCTCGAAGGGGTCGCCTCCGTCGAGCGCGACGCGCCCGTAGTCGCCCCGCTCCAGGCGGACGGCTTTCCCGCTCAGGACGTCCACGGCGGGGAGGAGCTCGAACTCGCGTGACATTATGTTACCATGCTAACACGATGGCATCGACGGAGCCCCCACATTGGCCGACGCCGGAGCACGAGGACCTCTTCGCGACGATCGCGTCGCTCCGGAGCGCGGCGGCGGTCCAGCACTTCCTGCGGGATCTCTGCACGCGGGCGGAACTGGACGCGATGGCGCACCGCTGGCAGATCGCCCGCCTGCTGGACGAGGGGCTGCCCTACCTCGAGGTCGCGAAGCGGACGCACGCGTCGACGACGACGGTGACGCGCGTGGCGCAGTGGCTGCACCGGGGCGAGGGCGGCTACGCGACGGCGCTGCGCCGGCGGGGGAGGCGCAGCTGAGGATCGCGGTCCCGTCGAAGGGCCGGCTGCGCGAGCCGGCGATCGTCCTGTTGGAGGACGCCGGGCTCGGACCGGAGACGCCCGGCGACCGCGCGCTCGCGTTCCCGTGCCGCAACGCGCCGCTCGAGGGCCTGCTCGTCCGCGCGGACGACGTGCCGGAGTACGTGCAGGACGGCGTCGTCGACTGCGGGATCACCGGCATCGACATCGTCCGCGAGAGCGGCGCGCGCGTGACGGAGCTGCTGCGGCTCGGCTTCGGGCACTGCTCGCTCGAGGCCGCGGTGCCCGCCGAGTCGGACGTTCGGTCCGTGGAGGATCTCGCGGGCGCGCGCGTCGCGACGAGCTTCCCGCGGCTCGCGCGCGAGTTCCTGCCGCAGTCGATCGAGCTCGTGGACGTGCACGGATCGGTCGAGCTCGCGCCTCGGCTCGGGCTCGCCGACGCGATCGTCGATCTCGTCTCGAGCGGGAGCACGCTGCGGACGAACGGCCTGCGCTCCGTTGCGCGGCTGCTCGAGTCGGAGGCCGTGCTGATCGGGCCGCCGGAGCCGCGCCCGGACGCGGCGCAGCTCGCGTCGGTCTTCCGCAGCGTCGTCGACGCGCGCGGCGCGCGGTACCTCATGCTGAACGCGCCGGAGTCGGCGCTCGAGCGGATCTGCGAGCTCGTGCCGGGGTCGCGCGCGCCGAGCGTGCTGCCGCTCTCGGAGCCGGGAATGGTCGCCGTGCACAGCGTCGTCCCGGCGGCGGAGATCTGGCGCCTCCTGCCGGCGCTCGAGGCCGCGGGCGCGTCGTCGATCCTGCTCGTTCCCGTCGAGCGGATGCTGGGATGAGCAGCGTCGCGGAGATCGTCGAGGACGTTCGCGCGCGCGGCGACGAGGCGCTGCGCGAGTGGGCCGTGCGGCTCGACGGCGTCGAGCCGGCGCGCGCGGAGCCGGCGGACGGGCTGCCGGTCGACGCGGTGCTGACGCTCGCCGACCGCGTCCGCCGCTGGCACACGGCGCAGCTCCCGGGCGACGTGCGGCTCGAGGTCGAGCCCGGCGTCGTGCTCGAGCGGCGCTGGGTCCCGCTCCGGTCGATCGGGATCTACGTGCCGCGGCGTCTCGTCTCGACGCTCGTCATGTGCGCGGTGCCGGCGCAGGTCGCGGGCGTCGAGCGGATCGTCGTCGTCACGCCGCCGGACGGCGCGGGGCTCGTCGCAGCGGCGGCGCGCGCGCTCGGCGTCGACGAGGTCTGGGCGGTCGGCGGCGCGCACGCGGTCGCGGCGCTCGCGTACGGCACGGAGACGATTCCGCGCGTCGACAAGATCGTCGGGCCGGGCAGCACGTTCGTGAACGAGGCGAAGCTGCTCGTGTCGCGCGACGTCGCGATCGACCTGCCGGCGGGCCCGTCGGAGGTCGCGGTCGTCCTCGGCCGCGGCGGCTCGCGCGCGGTCGCGGACCTCGAGCTCGCCGCGCAGGCCGAGCACGGCGAGCACAGCGTCTGCACGCTCGTCGACGGCGTCGACCTCGACGCCGCGCTCGACGCGGTGGAGGAGCTCGCGCCCGAGCACGTCGTCCTGCTCGGCGAGGCGACCTCGCTCGCCGACCGGATCCGGAACGCCGGCGCGGTCTTCGTCGGCGAGAGCTCGCCGGTCGCGGCCGGCGACTACGCGACCGGCGGCAACCACGTCCTCCCGACCGGCGGCTGGGGACGCTCGAGCGGCGGGCTCGGCGTCGAGACGTTCCTCAAGCCGGTGACCGTGCAGCGGCTCACGCCGGACGGGCTCGCGCGTGTCGCGCCCGTCGTGCGCGCGCTCGCCGCGGTCGAGGGGATGCCCGCACACGCGGCGGCGGTGGAGCGATGAGGCCGCTCGCGCCCGAGTTCCGTCCGTACAAATGGGCGCCGTCGACGGGCGACCTCGCGCAGCGCGCGGGGCTCGACCCGTCGCAGATCGTGCGCTTCGACGGGAACGTGCCCCCGCTGCCGCTCCCGAGCTCGCGCCCGGCGACGGTCGCGCACGCGCTCGCGCACGTGAACGAGTACGCGCACGGCGGCCACCGCGCGCTGATCCGCGCGATCGCCGGCTACGCGGGCGTCGAGCCGGAGAACGTCGTGCTCGGCGCCGGCGCGGACGACCTGATCCTCCTCGTCGCGCGCGCGTTCGCCGGAGAGGGCGACACCGTCGCCGTCGCGAACGAGCAGACCTATCCCCTGTATCGCATCGCCGCCGGGCTGGCCGGGGCGACCGTCGGCGACGACGACCCGGTCGTGACGTTCTGCTGCCGCCCGAACAACCCGACCGGCTCGGTCGACCCGCTTCCCGACGCGCGGCCGCTCGTCGTCGACGAGGCGTACCTCGAGTTCTGCGACGACGACGGGGCGGTCGGGCTGATCGACGACGGCGTGATCGCGATCCGCACGTTCTCGAAGGCGTTCGCGCTCGCGGGCGCGCGCGTCGGCTACGCGCTCGCGTCGGTCGACGTCGCGGCGGAGCTGAACACGCGCCAGGCGCCGGAGCCGGTCGCCTCGCCGTCCGCCGCGCTCGCGCTCGCCGCGCTCGCGTCGCCGCCCGATCTCGGGCCGCTCGTCGAGGAGCGCGAGCGCCTCGCCGGCGAGCTGCGCGCGCTCGGCTACGCGCCGCTGCCGTCGCGGACGAACTTCCTCTACGTGCCGGTCGACGACCCGGAGGGGCTCGCCGACCGGCTGCTCGCGCGCGGCTGCGTGCCGCGGATCTACGACGACGCGATCCGGATCACGGTGCGCGACCGCGAGGACGACGACCTGATCCTCGCCGCGCTCGCCGGCGCCGAGGCGCCGAAGGGGCGGAGCGTCCGGCACGTGCGCGCGACTGCGGAGACGGCGTTGCGCGTCCGGCTGCGGCTCGACGGCGAGAGCCGCGTGCGCGTCGCGACCGGCGCGGGCCTCTACGACCACTTCCTCGAGCAGCTCGCCTTCCACGCCGGCCTCGACCTCGTGCTCGAAGGGACGGGCGACGCGGAGACCGGCCCGCACCACACGGCGGAGGACTCCGCGATCGCGCTCGGCGAGGCGCTCGACCGCGCGCTCGCCGACCGCAAGGGCATCGCGCGCTACGGCGACGCGGTGGTGCCGATGGACGACGCGCTCGCGCGCGCCGCGGTCGACCTCGGCGGCCGTCGCGCCTCCGTGATCGAGCTCGCGCACGACCCGGGTCTCGCGAAGCACGTCCTCCAGAGCCTCGCCGACAGCGGTCGCCTCTGCATCCACGTCGAGTCGACCGGCGACGACCCGCATCACGTCGCGGAGGCGGCGTTCAAGGCGACGGGCCGTGCGCTCCGCGCGGCGCTGAAGCAGGACGGCGGGCTCGTCCCCTCGACGAAGGGGATCCTGTGAACGTCGCGATTTGCAGATACGGGGCGGGGAACGTCCGCTCGGTCGAGCTCGCGTTCCGGCGGCTCGGGGCCGACGTCGTCGCGGCCGACTCGCCCGCCGACGTGCTCGACGCGGACCTCGCGATCCTCCCCGGCGTCGGCTCCGCCGCGTCGGCGATGGCCGGGCTCCGCGAGCGCGGGCTCGACGACGCGCTGCGCGAGCGCGCCGCCGCCGGCCGCGCAACGCTCGGCATCTGCCTCGGGCTCCAGATCGCGCTCGACGAGAGCGAGGAGGACGGCGGCACGCCGGGGCTCGGGCTCGTCCCGGGCCGCGCGGTGCGGCTCCGCGCCGAGCGCGTGCCGCGCATCGGCTGGGCCGCCGTGGAGCCCCTGGCGTCGCCGAAGGCGACGCGGTCTTCCGGCCGGGCGACGGCGGCTTTGCCGTCGTCGCTTCCAGCCTCGGGCGAGGCGTACTGGTTCGCGCACTCGTACGCGGCGGAGACCGACGCGGCGACCGCGACGAGCGAGGGCTTCGTCGCCGTCGTCGAGGACGGCGCGTTCACCGGCGTCCAGTTCCATCCCGAGAAAAGCGGCGCCGCGGGCGCGCGCTTCCTGGAGCGATGCCTCTCCCGCGCCTGATCCCGTGCCTCGACGTCGCGGGCGGCCGCGTCGTGAAGGGTGTCCGCTTCCGCGAGCTGCGCGACGTCGGCGACCCGGTCGAGCTCGGCGCGGCGTACTCCGACGCCGGCGCCGACGAGCTCGTCTTTCTCGACGTCGCAGCGACCGTCGAGTCGCGCGGCTCGGCGGTCGAGGTCGCGGCGCGCGTCGCCGAGCACGTGTCGATCCCGTTCACCGTCGGCGGCGGGATCCGGACGGTCGCGGACGCGGCGGCCGTCCTCGAGGCGGGCGCGGACAAGGTCAGCGTCAACTCCGCGGCGCTCGCGCGGCCCGAGCTGATCGGCGAGCTCGCGCGCACGCTCGGGAGCCAGGCCGTCGTCGTCGCGATCGACACCGAGGCGGGGCGCGTCCACTCGCACTCGGCGACGCGCGACGCCGCGCGCGACACCGTCGAATGGGCGCGCGCGTGCGAGGCGCACGGCGCCGGCGAGCTGCTCGTGACGTCGATCGACCGCGACGGGACGCAGAGCGGCTACGACCTCGAGCTGCTCGGCGCGCTCCGCGACGCGGTGTCGCTGCCCGTCATCGCATCGGGCGGTGCCGGCGGCGCGAAGCACGTCGCCGCCGCGCTCGAGGTCTCACAGGCCGCGCTCCTCGCGTCGATCCTCCACGAGCAGCCGTCGCGGCTCGTCACGCTCCGCGACGAGCTCCGCTCCCTCGGCGTCCCTCTTCGCGATGCAGCCTGACCTGAAGGCCGCGATCGTGCAGGACGCGGACGACGGCCGCGTGCTCATGCTCGCGTGGATGGACGACGAGGCGCTTCGCCGCACGCGCGAGACGGGCGAGGCGTGGTTCTGGAGCCGCTCGCGGCAGGAGCTGTGGCACAAGGGCGAGACGTCCGGCTCGACGCTCGCGGTCGAGGAGATCCGCGACGACTGCGACGGCGACGCGATCCTCCTCCGCGTCCGCCCCGCCGGTCCCGCGTGCCATACCGGCTCGCGCTCGTGCTTCGCGCCGGCGCTCTGGCGCACCGTCGTCGAGCGGGTGCGCGACCGGCCCGAGGGCTCGTACACCGCGTCGCTCGCGAACGCGGGCGTCGAGCGCGCGGCGCAGAAGCTCGGCGAGGAGTCGGTCGAGACGGCGCTGTCCGCCGTCGCGGGCGACGGCCGTCTCGCCGAGGAAGCGGCAGATCTGCTCTACCACCTCTACGTGCTGCTCGCGGTCGCGGGCGTCGACATCGCCGACGTCGAGGACGTGCTCGCGCGTCGCTCCGGGACGGGCGAGAGTCCCGCGAACGGGTGACGTGAAGCGGCGCGGACGCGACTAGCATCCGACTTCGCTGCGTCCAGAAACCTGCGGAGGACTCCCCTTGAAGCTTCGTCATCTGCTCGTCGTCGCCATGGTCCCGGCGATCTGCCTCGTCCCGGCCGCCTCGGCCCGGACCGACCGCCCGCAGACCTCGCAGGCCGCCCAGGGCGAGATCGCGACCGCCATCGCGACCGAGCTCGCGAAGGAGGGTGCGAAGGCCGCCGTGGCCAAGTTCGCGCCGGATCTCGTGAAGTACACCGACCCGACCGCGGCCGGGCTCGCGGCGATCCAGAGCCAGCTGGCGCAGCTCGACCAGAAGCTGACGGAGCTGAAGAGCTACAACGAGGCCGTCGCGACGCGCCTCGACTGCGTGATCCAGCGGACGCCGCTGAACGAGATCCTCGCCTCGGCCGACGAGCACCTGCGGGCGCTCGTCGACGCGGGCAGGATGACCGACCAGGCGCAGCGCGTGAAGGCGCTCCAGCGACTCGACGCCGACTACGTGCTCCTCGGCACACAGCAGAACACGCTCCACCGGGCGATCGTCGGCGACGGCGCGCTCCTCGCGTGCGCGAAGCTGATCGAGAAGCAGCAGGAGCCGTTCCTCACCTCACAGCTTGCTCCCGCCGTGCACGACTACTACGCGGCGTACGAGACGGCGGCGATCGGCCTCCTGACGGTCCGGCTGAACCTGATGAACAACGGCGCCGCGACGCCGACGCTCGCGGATCAGGTGTCGCGCGAGGTGCTCGGGTGGATCAGCCAGGAGCGCGCGCTGATCAAGCCGGCGCTGCCGTACACCGAGTCGTACTACAAGCCCGACGACCTGCTCTTCAAGACGCGCGTCGGACCGAACGGCTTGCAGGACGGGCCGTCGTACGCGCTCTTCAAGGCGGGCTGGGACGCGAGCATCCGGAACGCACCCGGCTGCAGCCATCTGATCCGCATCGCCGAGGCGACCGGCGTGCCGCACGCGCAGGAGCGGGCGGTGCTGGCGAGTCGCAACATTCTCGACATGCCGCGCTACGTCTACTGCTACGACGACCATCACGACCTGTACGCGTAGGACTTCGACGTGTTCCGCTACGACGACGCGGCGTACATCCACGTCTACGTCACCCGGAACATCGGCACGGTGATGGCGCATCCGAACGGCTGGTCGTTCGCAAGCCTCTCCCAGTACTCGTACCTGGGGAGGTAAAACCTCCGTAACGATTCGGTTTCCGATGCCGGAACGGTGGTACACCGTTCGACATGGAGACGAAATTCGGGAACAGCACGCCGTACAGCGTCGGGCTCGAGGAGGAGTTCCAGCTCGTCGACGCGGACACGTTCGAGCTCGTGTCGCAGATCGAGCCGATCCTCGAGGCGTTCGCCGGCGAGACCGTCGAGCGGCGCGTCAAGCCCGAGCTCCTCCAGTCCGTCGTCGAGGCGTCGACGAGGATCTCCGCGACCGTCGGCGAGGCGATCGAGGACGTCGTCGACCTTCGGAACCGCCTCGCGCGCGTCGCCGCGCAGCACAACGCGCTCATCGCGTCCGCCGGCACGCATCCGTTCTCGCGCTACGAGCACCAGGACGTGACGGAGCGGCCGCGCTACGCGGAGCTCGCGGACGCGCTCGGCTGGGTCGTCGCGCGGCAGCTCGTCTTCGGGCTGCACGTGCACGTCGGCGTCAGCTCGGCGGCGAAGGCGATCGCGTGCGCGAACGGCGTCCGCAACCACCTGCCGGAGCTGCTCGCGCTCTCGGCGAACTCGCCGCTCTGGCAGGGCAAGCCGACCGGCCTCGCGTCGACGCGCGCGAAGATCGTCGAGAGCCTGCCGCGCACCGGCGTTCCCCCGGTGTTCGAGTCGTGGGCCGACTACGAGCTGCTCGTCGAGGAGGGCGTGCTCGCCGGCGTGTTCCCGGACTACACGCACATCTGGTGGCACATCCGCCCGCACCCGCGCTTCGGCACGATCGAGGTGCGGATCTGCGACGGGCAGACGCGCGTCGAGAACGTCGCCGCGCTCGCGGCGCTCGTCCAGTCCCTCGTCGCGACGCTCGGCAGCGCCTTCGAGTGCGGCGAGCCGCAGGCCGCGCTGCCGGACGTGCTGCTCGAGGAGAACGTCTGGCGCGCCGCGCGCGACGGTCTCGCCGCACAGCTCGTCGACGGGCCCGTCGTCGACGCGATTCGCGAGCTCGTCGAGGCCTGTGCCCCCGCCGCCGATGCTCTCGGCTGTGCGGAGGAGCTCGAGCTCGTCGACGAGATCGTCGCGCGCGGCGGCGGCGCGGACGAGCAGCGCCGCGTCTTCGAGGAGACGCTCGACCCGGTCGCGGTGACCCGGCGGCTCGCCGAGCACACCTCGGCGGCACGTCTGCCCGCGGCCGCCTAG
>Ga0335070_10000866_pt1 | contig 34589 bp, 36 predicted proteins | sample Lox_Sample_13_FD_206722 | JGI IMG/M metagenome (GOLD analysis project Ga0335070, IMG submission 206722) | Soil microbial communities from Loxahatchee National Wildlife Refuge, Florida, United States - Lox_Sample_1.3 | ecosystem: Environmental > Terrestrial > Soil > Wetlands | place: USA... | reverse complement strand
AGCCGCCTCGACCACGTCCCGTATCGCGAAGGCCGCTTCGCCACGCCCTCGGGGAAGATCGAGTTCCAGTCCGATCGCGCGGTCGCCCTGGGCCTGCCCGCCCTTCCCAGCTACACGCGCCCCGCGACGTCCGGCACTCCGCTCTCGCTCGAGTTCCGCCAGGGCCGCGCGCTCACGGCGTTCCACGCCTTCTACGACAACGGCCGCGCGCTGCCCATGCTCGCGCGGGCCGAGCCGCACGCCGAGGTATGGATCCACCCCGCCGACGCGGGCGCGCGCGGCATCGCGGCGGGCGCGCACGTGGAGCTCACGAACGCGCGGGGCCGCTTCGAGGCGGTGGCGCGCGTGACCGAGGACATCCTGCCCGGCGTGGTCTGGGCGCGCGACGGCTGGCCGGGCCTCAACACGCTCACGAGCGGCGAGGCCTGCCTCACCCCCGAGGCCAGCGACGGCCTCGATCCGCGCATCCCCGGCGGACAGTCCGCCTACGACGCGCGCGTCGAAGTCCGCCCTCTCCCTTGGCCGCGTTGATCTGGGCGATCAGGCCCGCGTCATCTGAAGCGGGGCGGGAGACTTCCCCGGCCCCCTGACCGAGCGGCCGAGCGCGGTGACGAACAGCGGATCCTTGCCCGTCGCGTGGGGTGCGAAGAAGGCAGCCACCTCGCGGTCGTAGAATGTCAGGCCCGTGGCGCCAAAGCGCTGCCCGTACGCGGCAAGGTAGAGCCGGCCGCCGATGAGGCCAGCCTCCAGGTTCGCCACGCGGTAGCCGCGATTGCCGAACGCGTCGAGGACCAGCGAGAGATCGCTCAGAAAGAAGACGGTGGCGGCCGACATGCCGCCCAGCGCTTGATCCAGGCAAAGATGGGCGGACTCTCCGCGGAATTCGCCGCGCCTGATCAGCTCGAGAGCGTGAGCCGCGGGACGATAGGCATAGGCGCCCGGCTCGATGCCTTCCACCGCGTGCACGCTCAGGTAAAGATCCACCAGCCCGGAGGGGATGTCCGCCGGCCAGCCACGTGTCGCGTGCCAGAGCGCCGCGGACAGCTGGTCCGCGCTGATGGCCGCGCCGGAGAACTCGCGCGTCGAGCCGCGGGCCAGGATGGTCTCGGCCAGCGCGCGGTCCGCCGTCGCCCGCGGCGCCGGCAGCGCGACCGAGGAGTCCCCGACCACGGGCGCAGGAGACCAGTCGGCTTCTCGCCACGCGTGCACCTCGCCTTCGGCATCGAGGGACGAGTTGGCATACGCGTCGCGGAGGAGCGGATAGTCGACGTCCGACGGCGAGAGCGGAATCACGGAGGTCGTGAGGGCGGTGACCACGGGCGACTCCGGTGCCGGGCGGCCCGGTGCGCCCACAGGGGCCAGGAGGAGCGCGCCTTCCTTCTCGGCGTCGACGCCGAGGAGCCCGTTGACCTCGACCTCCACGAACCCCGTGACGACGCGCGCGGGGACATCCAGCGCCGACGCAGCCGCCAGCAGGTTCGCCAGCATCGATCCCGAGTCCCAGAAGAGGTGCCGATAGCCCCGGGCCTGGTACTTCCAGGTATTGCGCCAGTAAATGCCGGTCAGCACGAGCGTCGCGGGGCAGCCACCCATGTCGTCGTCGGCCGCGGCGATGGCGAGGGCGCCGCGAAAGTCGCCGTCCCGGAGCCGCCGCAGGGCGAAGTCGCCCGGCGAGAAGTGATAGACACCGGGCGCGAGGCCCGTCACCGCCGCCGCCACGACGTAGACCTCGGTCTGGTAGAGTGCGCCCGTGGAGGGCGCGGCGCGGAAGTACATCATGCCCCCGCCTGGATACTCTTTTCGCTTGGTCACCCCCGCCGTGAAGAAGAGGATGGCGGCCAGCCGCTCGAGATCGAGACGCGCCTCCCCGGCCGGCGGCGCCGACATCGCCACCAGCGCATCCTGCGCCGGCACCGGGAAGTCCCGCGGCAGCGGCACGACGGGCAGATCCGGGTAGATCTTGAACGGCTCGGGCTTCGTGTCCCAGTCGAGGCGGTGGCCGCTCGTGCGGACGGACTGCGGCGTGTGCGCGGTGGCGTCGTGGTAGCGGCGCGCGGCGTCGAAATGCCGGTTGCCCGACACTAGGAGAACGCGTACGGGAAGCGGAACACCCCCCGCTCGGTGATGATGCCGGCGATGAGCTCGGCCGGCGTCACGTCGAACGCGGGGTTGTACACGGGGGTGGCGGCCGGCGCGGTCTGGCGTCCGCCCGTGCGGCGCACCTCGTCACCATCGCGCTCCTCGATGACAATGGCGGCGCCCGTCGAGATCGACGGGTCGATGGTCGAAAACGGCGCGGCCACGTAGAAGGGAATCCCGTGGTGCTTGGCCAGCACCGCCACCGAGTACGTGCCGATCTTGTTCGCGGTGTCGCCATTGGCAGCGATGCGGTCCGCGCCCGTGACCACCAGATCCACCTCTCCGCGCTTCATCACGAAGCCCGCCGCCACGTCGGAGATGAGGCGGTGCGGAATGCCCTCCTGGACCATCTCCCAGGCCGTGAGCCGCGAGCCCTGCATCACGGGCCGCGTCTCATCGACCCAGACCAGGGCCACGCGCCCGCGCTCGTGGGCGGCGCGAATGACGCCGACGGCGGTTCCGTAGCCCGCGGTGGCCAGCGCGCCCGCGTTGCAGTGGGTGAGGATGCGCGCGCCCTTGGGCACGAGCGCGGCGCCGTGCTCCCCCAGGGCGTGGTTCGCGGCGAGATCCTCCGCGAGGATCGCCTGCGCCTCCGCCAGCAGCCGCGCCTTCAAGGCCGGCAGGGGCAGCGCGCGCTCCCTGTGGGCCACGCTCTGCATCCGCTCGAGGGCCCAGAAGAGGTTCACGGCAGTCGGGCGGGTCGCCGCCAGTCCCTTCCCCGCCTCGACCAGATCCTGCAGGAGGCCGTCGGTGTCCTCGGCCCGGCTGTCCCGGGCCGCCAGCACGAGGCCGAATGCCGCCGCGCATCCGATGGCGGGCGCGCCACGAACCACCAGGGAGCGAATGGCTTCCGCCACCTCCGGCCAGTGGGCGTACTCGCGAGTGCGCTCCTCCACGGGGAGCCCGGTCTGGTCCAGGAGGAGCAGGCGATCCCGCTCCCAGCGTATCGGCGCGATCACGCCGGCCACGCGGTGCCCTCGGGGAGGCGGAACCACTTGTCGCGCGAGGCGGCGCCCCGCACGAGCTGGATGGACGACGGCGGCACGGCCAGGCGCTCGGCCAGGAGGGCGACCACGGCGCGGTTGGCCCGGCCGTCTTCGGGAGCGGCCGTCACGGACACGCGCAGCGCCTCGCCTCGCCAGCCCATCACCGCGTTCGTCCGGGCCTTCGGCTGCACGCGCACGTGGAGCAGGCCGGTCTCAGGCGCTCGGGGACTCGTCCTCGGCATCGGCCTTGATGTCCTGGTCGAGCAGGCGCTGGTACATCTCGAGCGTGGAGCGCAGCCCCTCGGCCAGCTGGCGCCGCGTGCGCTTGAGGGCGAGGATCTCGCTGCGGAGGCTGCCCTCCGCGGTGCGCGAGGCGTCGATGATGCGCTCCGCCTGCACCTCGGCCTCGCGGATGATGACGCCGGCCTCGCGGCGCGCCTGGTCTTTCATCTCCTCCACGAGCCGTTGGGTCGTCACGAGCGTCTCCTGCAGGACTTTCTCACGCTCCTCGAGCCCGCGGGTGCGCTCCTCCAGCGCCTGCAGCTGCTCCTTCAGGAGCGAGTTCTCCTTGAGGAGCGCCTCGTAGTCCGAGGCGAGATCCTCCAGGAAGGTGTCCACCTCCTGCGTGTCGAAGCCTCGGAACATCTTGACCGTGAACTGCTGCTGGCGGATGTCCATGGGCGTGATGCGCACGGTTCGTTCCTCCCGGCTAACCCAGAAGCGCCCGGAGAATGATGGGGACGACCCACTGGATCAGCAAGATGACGATCATCGGCGAGAAGTCGAGGCCCCATGTCTTCCACGGCGGCAGGATCTGGCGGATGGGCGCGAGCACCGGCTCGGTGAGGCCGCGCAGCACGCGCACCACCGGATGGTACGGGCTCAGGTTCACCCACGAGATCACCGCCGCCGCGATGATGACCCACGTATAGAGGTCGAGGATCCGCTCGATGAGCCTGATGATCTCGAACGACAGCACCGTCAGGGCGCCCCGAGCTCGCGCGACCGCTGGGTCGCGCGCTCGACGGCCTGGATGAACGCGCGGCGAAGCCCGCACTCCTCGAGCGCGGCGATGCCGGCGATGGTCGTGCCCCCCGGCGACGAGACCATGTCCTTGAGCTGGCCCGGGTGCACGCCCGTGTCGAGCAGAAGACGCGCCGAGCCCAGGACCGTCTGCGCGGCCAGCGTCATCGCGGTCGCACGATCGAGGCCCATCTTCACGCCGCCGTCGGCGAGCGCCTCGATGGTGATGGCCACATAGGCCGGGCCGGAGCCCGACAGCCCCGTCACGGCGTCCATGGCGCTCTCCTCGAGCACCACGACCTTCCCCACGGCCGCGAAGAGCTCCTGCGCGACCTCGAGATCGCCGGCCTCGAGCCCGTCGGCGCGGGCCACGGCCGTCACGCCTTCGAGCACGAGCGCGGGCGTGTTCGGCATCACGCGGATCAGCCGCGCCGGCTTGCCCAGCTGCTCGCGAAGCTTCTTCGTCGACACGCCGGCCGCGATGGAGATGAGCAGCTTGCCCTCGTCCACGGCGCCCGCGACTTCCTTGAGCACGGCGCCCATGATCTGCGGCTTCACGGCGAGGATGATCACCTCCGCGCCCTTGACGAGCGCCGGATTGTCGGCCACCGTGCGAATGCCGTAGCGCTTCGCCACCTGATCCAGGTGATCCGCACGCGGATCGGCCGCGGTGATCGAGCCGGCCGGCACCAGGCCCGCCTGGGTGAGGCCCTTGATGAGCGCCTCGCCCATGTTGCCGGCGCCGAGGAACGCCACGCGCTTGCCCTTGATGCTCACGCTCCGCCCTCCGTGACGGCCGCGCGGGGTGCCCGGGGACCGAAGATCGCCGTGCCGACGCGCACCATGGTCGCCCCCTCCTCGATGGCCACCTCGAAGTCTCCGCTCATGCCCATGGAGCAGTGCTCGAGCCCGGCGGCGTCGCGCAGATCGCGCAGCCGCTTGAACCACGGCCGCGCGGCATCGGCCGTCTCCGTCGCGGGCGGAATGCACATGAGCCCGCGCACATCGAGATGGCGCAGCGACGTCATGGCATCGAGAAGGCCCTTGAGCTCTGCCGGAGCCACGCCGCCCTTCTGCGGCTCCTCTCCCACGTTCACCTGCACCAGCGCCTTGACCGTGCGCTCGCGCTGGTGGGCGCGGCGATCGAGCTCACGTGCCAGCTCCTCGCGATCGACGGAGTGGATCCAGTCGAAGAGCTCCACGGCGTCCCGCGACTTGTTCGTCTGGAGCGAGCCGATCAGATGCCAGGGAACCGGCCGGCCGAGCGCCGCGACCTTCTCCTTCGCTTCCTGCACGCGGTTCTCTCCGAGCGCCTGCACCCCGGCGGCGACGGCCCCGCGGATGCGCTCGATCTCCACGGTCTTGGACACCGCGATGAGGAGCACGTCGGCCGGCTTCCGCCCGGCGCGCGCGCAGGCGCGAGCGATGCGCTCGTGGACGGCTTCGAGGTTGGCGCGAATGTCTGGGGTCACGATCGGTCCGGCTGGCCGATTCTAGCACGCCGGCCGCCGCGCCTGCCGTCCGGGAGGCCGGGTCAGCCGGCGGAGACAGGCAGGGCGGCCATCGACACGAGCCGCCCTTTGTGGCCTCGGCGATACGAGTAGAAGAGATCGGTGCGGCAGCCCGTGCAGAGCCGCGGGTTCGAGATCCGCTCGCCGAGCATGCCGGCGTCACGGAGCTGATCCTCGTTGGCGGCCCAGAGATCGAGCTGCCACTTCCCGGCTCCCGTCGCTCGCACCCACGCACCCCAGCGCCCAGCGAAAGCCCGATCGAGCTCGGCGATGACGGGCTTGTCGACCTCGTAGCAGCAGGGGCCGATGGACGGCCCCACCGCCGCGAGCAGGCGTTCCGCGCGGCCTCCGGCCTCGACCAGCGCCTCCACCGCGGCCCGCGCCACCGACTGCACCGTGCCGCGCCAGCCCGCGTGCGCGGCGGCGACGCGCCGGCCATCGGGGTCGTAGACGAGCAGCGGCACGCAGTCCGCCGAGAACACGGCGATGGGGAGTCCCGGCGTGCCCGTCACGAGCGCGTCGCCATCGCCGGCCAGCCCGCTCTCGGTGGCCTCCACGACGCGCGCTCCATGCACCTGCCTGAGAAACGCGGCCGGACGGTCGCCGAGACCGTGCTTGGCGAGCAGCGGCCCCGCATCGGCGCCGATGGGCGGGAATGGATCCCGGAAGGCCGTCACCCCCGGGAAGTGGCGCGTGGTGAAGAGATGCGGCAAGCCCGCCTCCTCCAGCAGGGGCGAGACGAAGTGTGTCGGCGGATCGCCTTCGAAGCGCGGAGCCGTCATCGTGGAGCCATTGTCTCACGCGGTACGATGTGATGGTGCGTTACACGGAGAGCCGCGTGCGCTATGTCCGCAGCGGGCCGCCGCGGGCCGACGGCGAGTACGTGCTCTACTGGATGCAGGCCGCGCGGCGGCTCGAGCGCAATCACGCGCTCGACTGGGCGCTCGAGCGGGCGGCCGAGGCCGGGCGGCCGCTGGTCGTCTACGAAGGGCTCCGGCTCGACTACCCGTGGGCCAGCGTCCGCCACCATCGCTTCCTCCTCGAGGGCATGCGGGACAATCGCGCGCGGGCGGCGGCGCTCGGCCTCGCCTACTGGCCCTTCGTCGAGACCGAGCCCGGAGGAGGCCGCGGCGTGCTCGCCCGGATCGCCGGGCGCGCCGTCCTCGTCGTCACCGACGACTTTCCGTGCTTCGTCGTCCCGGATCAGATCGAGGGGCTGGCCCGACGCGCCGCCGTGCCCGTGGTCGCGGTGGACGGCAATTCGATCGTCCCGCTCGCCCGCCTGCAGGGGGCGGGTCCGCCCGCGGCGGCCGCCGCCCATCTGCGCCCGCGCATTCATCGGGCCTTCGCCGAGGCGTGGGAATCTCGCGCGAGCGCGGAGCCTCGCGTCTCCAGGCCGGCGCGCTCGAGCCTGGCTCCTCCCTTCCCCGTCGTGGACCTCGGAGACCTCGACACCCTTCTCGCCCGGCTGCCCGTCGATGAATCCGTGCCCGCCGTCGACGGCATGGAGGGCGGCGCCACCGCCGCGCGCCGCCGCCTCGAGGATTTCCTCGCGCGCCGGCTCGCGGGATACGCCGAGTCCCGGTCCGAGCCGGCCGCTCCGGACGCGGGACACCAAAGCGGCCTGAGCCCGTATCTGCACCACGGCCACATCTCCGTGGAGGAAGTGGTCGAGAGGGCGCTTGCCGCGACCGGCCCCTGGACGCCGATGGAGATCGAGCCGCGCATGGCAGGGAAACGCGAAGGCTTCTACACGCGGCACGCGGACGTCGGCGCCTTTCTCGACGAGACGATCACCTGGCGGGACCTCGGGTACCACTGGCACTGGACGCGCCGGAAGGACACGGCAGATCTGGAGCGCGCCCTGCCGGCGTGGGCGGCCAGGACGCTGGCGCGGCACGCCGGCGACGAGCGCGAGCACCTCTACACGCAGGAGGAGTGGGAAGCGGGTGCTACCCACGATCCGCTGTGGAACGCCGCCCAGCGCGAGCTCGTGGTCAGGGGCACCATCCACAGCTACCTGCGGATGCTCTGGGGCAAGAAGGTCATCGAGTGGTCGCGCACGCCGGAGGAGGCCTACCGGACGCTCGTGCACCTCAACAACAAGTACGCGCTGGACGGCCGCGATCCGAACTCGTGGAGTGGCATCCTGTGGTGCTTCGGCCTCTTCGACCGCCCGTGGGCGCCGGAGCGCCCCGTCCTGGGCCAGGTCCGCTACATGTCCTCCGCCAACACCGCGAAGAAGTTCCGCCTGGGCCCGTACCTGGCCTACGTCGAGGGGCTCGGGAAGCGAGCGTGATCGTCAGGCCGGCCTGACCTCGGACGTGCAGTGGGCGCAGCGGGTGGCCCCGAGCGGAATGGCCGAGAGACAGAGGGGGCACGGGCGCGTCGTGACGGGCGCGGCCGGCGGCGGGAACGCCCGGTTCACCTGCTTGATGACGAGGAAGATCGCGAAGGCCACGATCATGAAGTCCAGGATGGTCTGGATGAACGTGCCGTAGTTGATGGTGGGGACGCCGGCGGCCTTGGCCGCGGCGGCCGTCGGGAACTGCTGGCCGCTCAGCGCGATGAAGAGACTCGTGAAGTCCGTCTTGCCGAGCAGCAGGCTGATCGGTGGCATGAGGATGTCGCCGACGAAGGAGGCCACGACGCGTCCGAACGCCGCGCCGATGACCACGCCGACGGCAAGCTCGATGACGCTGCCCCGCATGATGAAGGTCTTGAACTCGTTCAGCATGTGGCCCTCCCTGGGCGGGTCAGTCGGCCTGTCGCCTCAGAAACGCCGGCACATCCAGGTCTTCCTCGGTCGGCTCTGCATCTCCCTCTGCGCGGATGTCCGCCGGCACGCGGCGCCGCCAGTCCTTCGTGCTGGGTGTCCCAGGCCGGGCGGGCCGCGGCATCTCCACGACCTTGCCCGAGGGCTGGGTCGATTCCTTGCGCTCGCTGAAGCCCGTGGCGATCACCGTGATGCGCACCTCGTCCTGGAGCGCCGGATCGATGACGGCGCCGAAGATGATGTGCGCCTCCTCGTGCGCGGCCTCCTGCACGATGCGGGCCGCTTCCTCGACCTCGTGGAGCGAAAGATCGGCGCCGCCCGTGAAGTTGATCAGGATGCCCCGCGCGCCGTCGATGGAGGTCTCGTCGAGCAGCGGGCTCGCCACCGCCTTCTGCGCGGCGTCGAGGGCCCGGTGCTCGCCCTTGCCGACGCCGGCGCCCATGAGCGCCATGCCCATGCCGGCCATGATCGTCCGCACGTCGGCGAAGTCCAGGTTGATGAGCCCGGGCACGAGGATCAGGTCCGAGATGCCCTGCACCGCCTGCAGGAGCACGGTGTCCGCGACCTTGAACGCCTCGATGAGCGGCGTGCCGCGGTCGACCACGGCGAGGAGGCGTTGATTCGGGATGGTGATCAGCGTGTCGACCACGCCGCGGAGCTCCGCGAGGCCGGCCTCGGCCTGCAGCGAGCGCCGCCGCCCCTCGAAGGCGAACGGCTTGGTGACGACGGCCACGGTGAGAATGCCCATCTCCTTGGCCGTGGCGGCCACCACCGGCGCGGAGCCCGTGCCCGTGCCGCCGCCCAGGCCCGCGGTCACGAACACCATGTCCGCGCCCTCGAGCACCTTCTTGATCTGCTCGCGATCCTCGAGGGCGGCGTTCTTTCCGACCTCGGGATCGGCGCCGGCGCCCAGCCCCTGCGTGAGCCGCGCGCCCAGCTGGATCTTGAGCGGAGCGGGCGATGCGCGCAGGGCCTGGCTGTCCGTGTTCGCCACGATGAACTCCACGCCGGTGAAGCGGGCTTCCATCATGCGGTTGATGGCGTTGGACCCGCCGCCGCCCAGACCGATCACCTTGATCTTGGCGCTGTCCCTCGCCTCTTCCAGCTCGAACAGCGGCCGCCCCGCCCGTGGCTCGACCATCGGCTCCTCCTTGACTCCGCGTGAGTGAGATACGTCCTAGAACAGCTCGCTGAACCAGTCCCGAAGCCTGCGCACCGGACCGGCCGCCGACGACGAGAGGCCGGCCTCGTCGAGGAGGGCGCCGCTCCGCCGGCCGCGCGCGCCATAGAGTGCGAGTCCCACGCCCGTCGAGTAGATCGGGCTCCGCACCACATCCGACAGCCCGCCGATGCCCGTCGGGAGTCCCCGCCGCACGGGCAGGTCGAACACCTGCTCGGCGAGCTCGGGCACGCCCGGCAGGATGGACGTACCGCCCGTGACCACCACGCCGGCCGCGGCGGCGTCCTCGAGCCCGGCCTTGGCGAGCTCGCGGGCCACGAGCGTGAAGATCTCCTCCACCCGCGGCTGGATGATCTCGGAGAGGATCTGGCGCGAGAGCTCGCGCGCCTTCCGCCCGCCCACCGACGGCACCGAGATGACCTCGTCCTCGCGGACGAGCGCGGTGAGCGCGCAGCCGTGACGCTTCTTGAGCTCTTCGGCCTCCGCGGTGGGCGTGCGCAGCCCCACGGCGACGTCGTTCGAGATGTGATCGCCGCCCAGGGGCAGCACGCCCGTGTGCCACACGGCGCCGTCGCGGTAGAGGGCCACGTCCGTCGTGCCGCCCCCGAGGTCGATGAGCAGGATGCCCAGCTCCTTCTCCTCGTCGGAGAGCACGGCCTCGGCCGAGGCGAGCGGCTCGAGCACGATGTCCTGCACCTGCAGCCCGGCGCGGTTGACGCTGCGCACGACGTTCCGCACGGAGGTCGTCGCCCCGGTCACGAGGTGCACCTCGACCTCGAGCCGCACGCCCGACATGCCGACGGGCTCCTTCACGCCGTCCTGGTCGTCGACCACGTAGGTCTGGGGCAGCGCGTGGATGATCTCCCGGTCCTGGGGCAGGTTGATGGCGCGCGCGGCGTCGAGCGCCCGGTCCACGTCGGCCTGGCTTACCTCGCGGTGCTTGCCGGAGACGGCGATGACGCCGCGGCTGTTCACCCCGCGGATGTGGCCGCCCGCCACGCCCGCCAGCACGCTCGCGATCTCCACCCCCGCCATCTCCTCCGCGTCGCCCACCGCCTGCTTGATGCTCTCGACCGTCGAGTCGATGTTCACGACCACGCCCTTGCGCAGCCCGCGCGAGGGACTGGTGCCCACGCCCACGATGTCGAGCGTGCCGATCGACGACCACTCGGCGATCACGCAGCAGATCTTGGTCGTGCCCACGTCGAGCCCGGTGATCAGCTGCCGCCCTCTCGATCTGCCCATGGCGCCCCCTACCTCTTCGCGGTTGTCAGCACGACCTGGTCGCGGAAGCGCAGGTCGATCGATGTCACGGATTGCCCCGACGCGCGGAGCTGCGCCAGCACTCCGCTCAGACGACCCAGGCGCCCCTCCCAATCCTCGCTGCCGATCCGTACCTCGACGCCGTCCAGCATGAAGAGCACCGGGCCCTCGGGGCGGCTCACGTCGATCTCCGAGATCTCGCCCATGAGCGGGCTCTGCGCCCGCATGAGCGACCGGAGGAGCGCCACCCCCGCGGCCACGCGATCGGAGGCCAGGCGGCCGGCCGCCACGTCGTCGCGCGCCACGCCGGAGATCACGGGCAGGTCGAGGCCGATCGCCCGCGTCTCGGGGCCCAGCGGCACTCCCTGCTCGTCCACCCAGTGGAGCCCGCCCGCGTTGACGAGCGTGAAGGGGCGCCGCTCTTCCACGTAGATGGTGACGCGGTTGGGAAAGGAGCGGACCACCTCGGCGCGCTTCACGAGCGGCAGGGCCTCGACGCCGGCCACGGCCCGGCGCACGTCGAGGTTCCAGAGATTCTGGCCCGGAGCGAGGCCCGAGGCCTTGACGACCTCGTCGACAGCGAGCCTCTTCTGCCCCGTGACGTCCACGCGCGCGATCGCGAAGCGGGACGTGGTGAGCAGCGATCCCGCGTGGACGGCGATGGGGCCGGCGAGCGCGATCGCCACGACCATGACGCCGAGCCAGAACCCGACGCGGCGAATCCTCCGGAGCGCGCGGCGCCGGCGGCGCCCGCGGTCGAGCCGCTGGCGGGCCATGGCGCGGGACGGCTCGGCCAGGTCGGGGAGCCCGCCGTGCGAGACCCCGCGGGGCGAGAGAACGCCGGAGTGACCTCTCATCCCTCTCCCATCACCCGGATCTCGGGCTCGAGAGCGATGCCGAACTGCGCCTGCACGCGCTCGCGCGTCATGTCCATGAGCGCGGTGATGTCGGCGGCATTCGCGCCGCCGCGATTGACGATGAAGTTGGCGTGCTTGGCCGAGATCTCGGCGCCGTTGAGCCGCTTGCCCTTCAAGCCCACCTTCTCGATGAGCCGGCCCGCCACCTCGCCCGCGGGGTTCTTCCACACGCAGCCCGCCGACGCGAGAGCCAGGGGCTGGGTCGCCTTCTTGTGCTTGAGGCGCTGCTTCATCTCCTTCTGGATCTCCGCCTGCGGCCGGCGATGGAGCTGCAGGCGCGCTCCCACCAGCACGGCGCCGGCGGGCGCCGCGAAAGCCCGGTAGCCGAAAGCGCCGTTGCCCGGCTTGAACTCGCCCAGCGTGCCGTCGGGATGGAGGAAGTAGACGGCGGAGACGAAGTCCCCGATCCACCCGTCGGGCGTGCCCGCGTTCATGGCGAGCGCCCCGCCGATGGTGGCGGGAATGCCGACGAGGCACTCGATGCCGCCCAGGTTGAGCGACGCGGCCTCGCGGATGAGCGCGGAGAGGCCCACGCCTGCGCCCGCCACCGCTTCCTCGCCGTTGAACTCGGCGCGGCCCAGGCATCCCTCGATCTTCAGCACCACCCCGCGCACCCCGCGGTCGCGCACGAGCAGGTTGTTGCCGCCGCCGATGATCTCGACGGGCAGCTGCTCGCGGTCCGCGAAGGAGAGCGCAAGGCGGATGTCCTCGACGTCCTGGGGGACGACGAAGATGTCCGCCGGCCCCCCGATCCGCAAGGAGGTATGAAAGCTGAGGGGTTCCTTGAACCGCACCTCGCCTCGAATCTCTCCGAGCATTATGTCCTCCTCTTCGACGGGTCGCGGGGATCGTGGAGACGCGTGAGAAGCTCTGCGCCCAGCTGGCCAACGTCTCCGGCGCCCAGGGTGAGCACGAGGTCGCCGGTACGGGTGGATTCGCACAGGTAGTCGACGATGCCGCGGCGGTCGCCGTCCATGTACAGCACTTCGCGATGTCCGTGCGCGGCGATCCCCTCCGCGAGGTCCTTGGCGTTCACGCCGGGAATCGGCGCCTCGCCCGCGGGATAGATGTCCATGACGATGAGCACGTCCGACTGGTAGAAGGCCGTCAGAAACTCCTGACGGAGGTGCTGCGTGCGCGTGTAGCGGTGCGGCTGGAAGACCGTGATCACGCGCCGGTCGAAGCCGCCCTTGGCGGCCGCCAGGGTGGCGCGAATCTCCACGGGGTGATGGCCGTAGTCGTCCACCACGAGGACGCCGGCGGCCTCGCCGCGGACCTGGAAGCGGCGCTGCACCCCGCCGAATCCGGCGAGGGCCTGCTGGATCCGCTCGAACGGCACCTCGAGGTCCAGGCCCACGCCGACGGCGGCCAGGGCGTTCAGCACGTTGTGCCGGCCGGGCACCTGTATCCCCACCTGGCCCAGCACCTTGCCCCGGTTCAGCACCTCGAACTGCGACTGCATGCCGGAGAACGTGAGCCGCCGCGCCGTCACGTCGGCGCCCGACTCGATGCCGTAGGTGATGACGCGTTTCTCGACCTCCGGGATGAGCTGCTGGATGTTCGGCTGATCGAGGCAGAGCACGGCGGAGCCGTAGAACGGCACCTTGTTCACGAAGGCGAGGAAGGCGCCGCGGATGGCGTCGAGATCCGCATAGTGGTCGAGATGCTCGGCGTCGATCGTGGTCACCACCGCGATGGTCGGCGTGAGCTTGAGGAACGACCCGTCGGACTCGTCCGCCTCCGCCACGAGGAACTCGCCGCGACCGAGCCGGGCATTCGCCCCCAGCCCGTGCACGCGCCCGCCCACCACCACGGTGGGATCGAGGCCCGCCGATCCCAGCACCGCCGCCACCATGGACGTGGTCGTGGTCTTGCCGTGGGTGCCCGCGACGGCGATGGCGTACTTGAGCCGCATCAGCTCGGCGAGCATCTCGGCGCGCGGGATGACCGGGATGCCGCGCTGGCGCGCCACGTGGACCTCCACGTTGTCGCGGGCCACCGCGGAGGAGTAGACGACGACATGCGCGCCCTCCACGTGGGAGGGCTCGTGGCCCGTGAACACCTTGGCGCCGAGCCGCTCGAGGCGTTCCACCATCTCGCCGCGTCGCTGGTCGGAGCCCGTGACCCGGTAGCCCAGGTTGAGCAGCACCTCGGCGATGCCGCTCATGCCGATGCCGCCGATGCCGACGAAGTGGATCTGCTGATACTTCTTGAACATGTCTAATTTGTCCTCAACATGCCGTTCGGCATGTCGACCGCGGGCCAATCAGGTTGGGGCAATCCGCGAGGCACGATCACCTTCCTCATGTGGAACCGGTGTGCTGCGAGATGTTCAGCAGGACGCCCGCGGAGAAGAGCGTCATGGTGAGCGCGGAGCCGCCGAACGAGATGAAGGGCAGCGGCAGGCCCTTGGTAGGCAGCGAGCCCGTCACCACGCCCAGGTTCACGACGGTCTGGGTGGCGAGCATCACCGTGAGGCCCAGCGCCAGATAGGAGCCGAAGGCCTCGGGCGCTCGCAGCCCGATCTTGAGCCCGCGCCAGATGAGCAGCGTGAAGAGGACGACGATGACGGCCGCCCCCACGAGGCCGAACTCCTCCCCGATGATGGCGAAGATGAAGTCCGTGTGCGCCTCCGGCAGATAGAAGAGCTTCTGCTTCGACTCGCCGAGCCCGCGGCCCACCCAGCCGCCCGAGCCCAGAGCGAGAAACGACTGAATGATCTGGAAGCCCGAGCCTTGCGGGTCGTTCCACGGGTTCATGAACGCGACCATGCGGCGCAGCCGGTACGGTTTCATCGCGATGGCCACGGCGCAGAGCGGGAGGGCGGCGCCCGCGATCAGGCCCATGTGCACGACGCGCGCGCCGCCCAGGTAGGCGAGCGCCAGCGTCAGGATCACGAGCACCATCGCGTTGCCCATGTCGGGCTGCAGCATCGTGAGGCCCGCCATGGCGCCCGCCATCAGCAGGAGCGGGAGCAGGCCGCGGCTGAAGCTCGCCATGGCGTCCTCGCGCCGGGCGAGAAAGGAAGCGAGGTAGAGGAGCAGCGAGAGCTTCGCCAGCTCCACGGGCTGAAACGACACCAGGCCCAGGCGGAGCCAGCGGCGGGTCCCGTTGATCTCCTGGCCGAACGGCGGGACCAGCACCAGCACGAGGAGCACGAACGAGAGCGCGAGGAGCGGCACCACCACGCGCTCGAGACGGCGGTAGTCCAGGCGCATGCCCGCCCAGAGCGCGCCCATGCCGAGGAGCACCCACATGCCCTGGCGCTTCAGGAAGTGCGTCGGATCGTGGAAGCGATCCGCCGCCATGATGGCGCTCGCGGAATACACCATGACGACGCCGATCGAGACGAGGGTCACGATCAGCCCGAAGAACCAGAGGTCGGGGGTGAGCTTCCTAGGCATGAATGGTCCGATCGGGTCTGGGGGGGAGCGACCGCCGGTCCCTCAAGGGGTTGGCTCGGCTCGCCTTCGGCTGCGCCTCACACTGCATCCCCAGGCCCCCCCACCGGTTCAAGGTCATCGCGTGAGTTCCCTGACCAGGCTCACGAAGGCGTCGCCCCGATGCTCGAAGTTGTCGAACATGTCGAAGGACGCGCAGGCGGGCGAGAGCAGCACGACGTCGCCGGCGCGCGCGTGCGACCGGGCCGTGGCGACGGCCTCCCGCATCGAGCCCGCGTCCACGCACGGCACTCCGGCGGCCTCCAGCGCCGTGCGGATCGACGCGCGATCGGCGCCGATCAGCACGGCTTGCCGCACGCGCCCGCGCGCGGCGGCGGCGAGCGGGGTGAAGTCCTGCCCCTTGCCCTTGCCGCCCGCGATCAGCACGATCGGCTCGGGGAAGCTCTCGAGCGCCTTGATGGTGGAGGCGACGTTGGTGCCCTTGGAGTCGTTGTAGTAGACGACGCCGCGCTCCTCGGCCACGCGCTCGATCCGGTGCGAGACGCCGCGGAACAGGGAGATGCCGCGCCGGATCGCCTCGGGGGCGAGGCCCGTCCACAAGGCGCATGCCGCCGCCGCCAGCACGTTCTCGACGTTGTGCTGCCCGCGGAGCGCGATCTCGGCGAGCGGGCAGATCTCCTCGACGTGGCCGTTCAACTTGGCCACGATCCAGCCCTCCCACACGAACACGCCGTGATCGAGCGGCCGGAGCCGGCTGAACCAGAGCACGCGGGCGCGCGTGCGCCGGGCGAGCGCGGCCGTGACCGGGTCGTCCGCGTTCAACACCGCGCAATCGGCCGGCGTCTGATTGGCGAAGATCTTGGCCTTGGCGTCGACGTACCGCTCGAAGGTCCCGTGGCGGTCGAGATGATCGGGCGTCAGGTTGAGCACGGCCGCCACGCGCGGCCGCAAGAGCTCGGTCGTGTCGAGCTGGAAGGACGAGGCTTCCGCCACCACGAGGCCGTCCCCCGGAAAGTCGAGAGCCCGCGCGCAGAGCGGCGTCCCGATGTTGCCGCCGACGAGCACGGGGCGCATGGAGCTGGCCGCCAGCTCGCCCGTCAGCGCGGTGGTGGTCGTCTTGCCGTTGGTGCCGGTGATGGCGATGAGATCGGCTTCCATGACGCGCCAGCCGAGCTCGAGCTCGCCGATGATCGGCACGCCGCGGCCGCGCGCGGCGGCGAGGGCGGGCAGCTCGAGGGGCACGCCGGGGCTCACGACCACGAGCTCGGCCCCGTCGAACGCCGAGGGCGGATGGCCGCCCGCGAAGAGCTCGCAGCCGAGCTCTTCCAGGCCGAGGGCGTCCGGCGTGAGCGACTCCCGAGCGCCGGAGTCGGAGGCGAGCACGCGCCCCCCGAGGCGGCGGATCATGCGGGCGGCGGCGACGCCGCTCCGCGCCAGCCCGACCACGGCGACGGTGCGCTTGGCGAGCCAGTCACGGTAGGCCGGGCCGCGCTCCCCCGCCATGGGATCCTCCTCCACCACTTCGGCCGTGAACGTGATCATGCCGCTATCTGAGCTTCAGCGTCGTGAGGGCGAGGAGCGCCAGCATGAAGGACACGATCCAGAACCGCACGATGATCTTGGGCTCCGGCCATCCTTCCATCTCGTAGTGATGGTGCAGGGGCGCCATGCGGAAGAAGCGCTTGCCCGTGGCCTTGAAGTAGGCGACCTGGATGATGACGGACACCGCCTCCACCACGTAGATCCCGCCGATGAGCGGCAGCAAGAGCTCGGACTTCGTCAGCACCGCGAGCGTGCCCACGGCGCAGCCCAGCGCCAGCGAGCCCACGTCGCCCATGAAGACCTGCGCCGGATAGCTGTTGAACCAGAGGAAGCCCAGCGCAGCGCCCACGAGGGCGGCGCAGAAGATCGTCAGCTCGCCCGTGCCCTTCACGTTGAGGATGCGCAGGTACTCCGCGAGCCGGAAGTTGCCGCTCAGGTACGCGATGATCGCGAAGGCCCCGCCCGCCATCACGATGGGCCCGATGGCGAGGCCGTCGAGCCCGTCCGTCAGGTTGACCGCGTTCGAGGAGCCCACGATGACGAGCACCGCGAAGGGCACCCACAGGCTGCCAAGCGTGATCACCCATCCCTTGAAGAACGGCACGGACATCCCGGTCGAGAAGCCGTCGGGCGGCCAGAGGTAGAGCCAGGTCATGAGCGCGCCCACGGCGACGACCTGAGCGCCCAGCTTCTGCTTCGCGAGAATGCCCTTCTTGGTCCGGAGCTTCCGGTAGTCGTCGAGGAACCCGATCATGGCGAAGCTCGCCGTGGCCGCGATCAAGACCCAGACGTAGCGATTGTGCAGGTTGCTCCACAAGAGCGTGGAGCCGAGGAGCGCCGTCAGGATGATGAAGCCGCCCATGGACGGCGTGCCCGCCTTGGCGCGGTGCCGCGCCGGCGTGTCCTCCCGGATCGTCTCGCCGCCGTACTGCATCACCCGGAGCCGCCCGATCATCCAGGGCCCCAGCAGGAACGAGAGCGCGATCGCCGTCACCGTCGCCATGGCCGCCCGGAACGTGATGTACCGGAAGACATTGAAGACGATGCTGTCTCTCGCCAGCGGCACGAGCAGCCAGTAGAGCATCAGGCATTCTCTCCTCCGAAGCGGGCGATGAGCGCGTCGACGACACGCTCCATGCGCATGCCGCGGGAGCCCTTGACGAGCACGGCGTCGCCGGGGCTCAACCGCTTGAGGAGGTGCGCCACGGTGTCCTCGAAGGTCGCCGCGTGGTGGCTCTCCGCCAGGCCCGCCTCGCGGGCGGCATCCACGGCGGCCCGGCACGCCTTCCCCAGCCCCACGAACTCGGCGGCGCCCGAGGCGGCCACCGCCGCTCCCATCTCGCGATGCGTGGCCTCCGTGATGGAGCCCAGCTCGAGCATGTCGCCGAGCACGACGATGCGGCGGCGCGCGCCCGCGGAGGCGGCCAGGGTCTCGAGCGCCGCGCGCACGGACACGGGATTGGCGTTGTAGGTGTCGTCGAGGATTGCGAGCGATCCCGCTTTCCGCCACACGCAGCGGCCCTTGGCCGGTCGCGCCGCGGCGAGCCCGCGAGCGATGGCCTCGACGCCCAGATCCAGGGCCACGCCGACCCCGGCGGCGGCCAGCGCGTTGGTCACGTTGTGCCGACCCGAGAAGGCCAGCTCCACCGGCTGCCGGCCGGCCGGCGTCTCGAGCACGAAGGCGATGCCGCCCGGCCGCTCGTCGACGGCGCCCGCGCGGATGTCGGCGGGCCCGTGCGCGCTGTACGTCCACACGCGCGCCCGGCTCGACGCACGCATGGCCAGCACGCGCGGGTCGTCGGCGTTCAGGACCACGGCGCCGTCGGGGCCGACGGCGCGCACGAGCGCGGCCTTCTCCTCCTGGATCCCCTCCAGCGAGCCCAGGAACTCCGTGTGGGCGCTCGACACGGTGGTCACCACCGCCACGGTCGGCCGCGCGAGCGCCGCGAGCGCGGCGATCTCGCCCGGCTTGTTCGTGCCGAGCTCCAGCGCGGCTGCCCGATGCTCGGCCGTCAGCTTCAAGAGCGTGAGCGGGAGCCCCCACTGGTTGTTGAAGCTCGACTCCGGCTTGAGCACGGGGCCGAGGGCGCGGAGCACGCCGGCCATCAGCTCTTTGGTCGTGGTCTTGCCGTTCGAGCCGGTGACCGCAGCCACGGGAATCGTGAAGCGCGCGCGATGCCAGGCCCCGAGCCGACCCAGCGCCACCGTCGTGTCGTCCACGAGGACGAGCGGCACGCCGGCCGGCAGCTCGTCGGGCACCGTGTCGACGACGAGGCAGCCCGCGCCGCGGCCCACGGCGTCGCGGAGGAACGCGTGGCCGTCCAGCCGGTCGCCGCGGATCGCGAAGAAGGTCTCGCCCACGTTGAGCGTGCGGCTGTCGATCGACATGCCGGACACGGCGATGCCGAGGTCGCCGCTCAAAAGCGCCCCGCGGGTGCCTCGCACGATGTCTTCGACGGTGAATGCCGGCATGCGCGCTCCTATGTCGCCCTCCCGGCCAGGGCAGCCCGGGCCTGGGCGCGGTCGTCGAAGGGGAGCACTTCGGAGCCGACGATCTGATAGGTCTCGTGGCCTTTGCCCGCGATGACGACCACGTCACCGGCGGCGGCCCACGTCAGCGCGCGCTGGATGGCGGTTTTCCTGTCCACGATTGTCTCATGCCGGTCACGCGCGGCCCCGGCCCGTATCCCCGCCACGATGTCGGCGATGATCGCCGCCGGCGCCTCGCTCCGCGGGTTGTCCGACGTGACCCAGACGTGGTCGGCGAGCCGGGAGGCGATCTCGCCCATGAGCGGCCGCTTGCCGCGGTCCCGATCGCCGCCACAGCCGAAGACCACAGCGAGCCGCCCGCCCGGTCCGCGGAGCTTGCGTGCCGTCTCGAGCGTCCGCTCGAGCGCGTCCGGCGTGTGGGCGTAGTCGACGACCACGAGGAACGGCTGTCCGGCCTCCACACGCTCGAAGCGGCCGGGCACGGAGGCCACGGAGCCCAGCGCGCACGTGATCACGGAGGCGTCCATGCCGAGCGCGAGCCCGACGCCGATCGCCGCGAGCAGGTTCTCGACGTTGTGCTCGCCGACCAGCGGTGAGGCGATCTCCAGCGGCCCGCCCGGCGTCCGCACGCTCATGCGGATGCCTTCCGCGCCGGACGACCAGCGCGCCGGATGGATGTCGGCAGGCGCGCGGACCGCGTAGGTCAGCGTGCGCAGCGGCAGGCCGGCCACCATCGCGGGTCCCGACGGATCGTCGGCGTTGACCACCGCAGCGCGCGAGGACTTGGTCCCGGCGGCCAGAAGCTGGAAGAGGTGCCGCTTCGCGTCGCGGTAGGCGTCCATGGTCACGTGGAAGTCGAGGTGGTCCTGCGTCAGGTTCGTGAACACCGCGACGTCGAAGTCGATGCCTTCCACGCGCGAGAGCGCGAGAGCATGCGAGGACACCTCCATGGCGACGCCGGTGACGCCCGCGTCCCGCATGCGCCGAAGCAGCGACTGCGTCTCGAGCGCTTCGGGTGTCGTCTGGCCCGCCGGGAGACTCATGTCGCCGATGCGGTACTGCACGGTGCCGATGAGACCCGTGCGCCGTCCCTCAGTCGCCAGCAGCGCCTCGACGAGGTAGGAGGTGGTCGTCTTCCCGTTGGTGCCCGTGATGCCGACCACGGTCAGGGCGCCCGACGGATGCCCGAAATACCGGTCGGCCAGCCGCGCCAGCGCCGCGCGGGAGGAGGCCACGAGGACGCGCCCGACCTCCCGTCCCTCCAGGATGTCCTCGCCTTCGAGGACCACCGCGGCGGCGCCGCGCGCGAGGGCTTCCTCGACGAAGCGGCGGCCATCCTGCTTGAGACCGGCGATGGCCACGAAGACCTCCCCGGGCTCGACCTTCCGCGAGTCGTAGGCGACGCCGCGGATCTCGGACGGCATCCGGCCGAGCACTCTCTTGTCGGGCAGGGCCTCGAGAAGGCTCGCGGTGGGCACGGACGCTCCGCTCATTGGCTCACGGCCGGCTGCGCAGCCGGACCGGCAAGTGTGAGGCGGCACGTCATGCCAGGGGACATCGACGTCCCCGGCGCTGGGGACTGAGCGACAACCACGCCGTGCCCCCGCACCTCGAGCGTCACGTCGAAGGCCGACAGGGCCGCCATGGCCCCGCGGAGAGAGTGGCCCTGCAGGGACGGCATCATGCCGGATCCGCTCGCCTCGTCGAAGCTCGCCAGGCGGAGCGGAGGCACGGCGGCCGCCATCTCGGCCGGGCTCGGGCCCGCGCGCACGATGGGAACCGGCATGGTGCCCCGCGGCGGCACGTTCAGGTGGCGGAGCGCCTCGCTCCCGATGGCCGAGAAGATCGGCGCGGCCGCCTCGCTGCCCCACTTCTCGTTCTTGGGCTCGTCGAGCATCACGATCATGGCGATCCGGGGATCGTCGGCCGGCGTGAAGCCCACGAACGACAGCACGCCCGGCGCGTGCGAGTAGCGGCGCGTGGCCGGGTCCATCTTCTGGGCCGTCCCCGTCTTGCCCGCGACCTCGTACCCAGGGATGGCCGCGTTGTGCCCGGTGCCTTCGCGCACGACCGCGGTCATGATCCCGGTGAGCACGCGCGCCGTGTCCGGCGAGATTACCTGCCGGACCGGCTTGGGCTCGAACACGCTCGTCTCCCGCCCCTGCGCGTCGAGCGTGGCGCGCACGATCTGCGGCTGCATGAGCCGGCCACCGTTCGCGATGGCCGCGAACGCGGTGAGGATCTGCATGGCCGTGACCGAGATCTCCTGGCCGATCGACATGGTGGCCAGGGAGAGCGCCGACCAGCGCGTGGGCGCGCGCAGCTGCCCGCGGCTCTCGCCCGGCAGGCCGAGCCCCACGGGCTGGCCGAAGCCGAAGGCCGTGATGTAGCGGTAGTAGCGCTCCTTGCCGAGCAGCGTGCCCGCCTTGATCGAGCCCACGTTGGAGGAGTTCTGCAGCACCTCGCTGAACGTGAGCCACCCGAAGGGCTTCCAGTCCGAGATGACGGCGTTGGCGACCCTGATCTTCCCGTTCTCGCCGTAGAACCGGTCGGTCGGCTTCACGACGCCTTCCTCGAGCGCCGCGGCGGCCATGATGACCTTGAAGGTCGACCCGGGCTCGAAGGGATCGGTGATGGCGCGGTTGCGGCGCTGCTCGTCGGTAGCCGTGGCGTAGGCGTTCGGATTGAAGGTGGGCCGGATGGCCAGGGCCAGGATCTCGCCTGTGCGCGGGTCCATCATCACGGCCATGGCGGCCTTGGAGTTCGTCCGGCGCCAGGCGGCCTCGACCTCCTTCTCCGCGAGGTACTGAAGCGTGGCGTCGATGGTCAGCGCGATACCCTGGCCCGCCACGGGCGCCTTGAGCACGGTGGGCGCGCCCGTGACGTCCCGGCCGAGCGCGTCGCGCTCGACGAGGGCCTTGCCCTCCGCCCCGGCGAGATGCGCGTCCCACACCTGCTCCACGCCGCCCAGTCCTTTGCCGTCCAGCCCCTCGAAACCCACCACCTGGGCCGCCAGCTCCCGGCTCGGATAGAGGCGCAGGCTCTCCTGGAGGAAACCGAGGCTGGGATCGTTGAGCTCGCGCACCGCCTGGGCCACGGCCGGCGGCAGCTTGCGCTTGACCCAGACGAAGCGCTTGGACGAGTCCAGGCGCTTGGCGATCTCGGGCGCGGGATCGCCCAGGATCGGCGCCAGGGTGCGGGCCAGCCGGGGAATGTCATCGATGCGGTGGGGCAGTGCGAAGAGCGAATCGGCCGCGGAGGACTCCGCAAGCACCTGGCCGTTCCGGTCGACGATGGGCCCGCGCTTGGGCTTGAGCGCGACGGCCTTCGCGTGCTGGTTTTCCGCGAGCCGGAAGTACTCCTCGTGCTTGACGATCTGCAGGTAGCCCAGCCGGAACAGGAGCCCGAGGAAGGCACAAGCCACCAACGCCGCGAAGACAAGCGTCCGGCTCCTCAGGGCTGCCGTCCGAGCGTCGCTCATGGTGGCGGAGCCGCCTCGTCTCGACCCATGCCTAGCGCGTCCCGTCGCGGCGGTCGGACGCGGCCGCCGCCGTGCGCTCGACGGCCGCCGTGGAGGCGGACCCGCCGGCCACGAACTCGCGCGCCAGCTGGACCTGCTGCTGCGTGGGCGCCACCATGCCGAAGCGCGTGCGCGCCTCCACCTCGATGCGCGCGAGCGACTGGAGGCTCGCCTTCTCCACGCGCAGCCGCCGGTTCATCTCCTCGGCCTGGGTCTTGACGGAGCGGAGCGCGTCGAGCCGGTACGACAGTCGTACCTGCTGCATGCGGAGACCGACGAGCCCCAGCACCAGCGCCACGAAGACGCCGGCCGCGACCACGCCGGCCAGCATGGCGCGCAGACGACGCCGGTCGCTCTCACGGTGGAAGCGCGCCACCTGCTGATCCGCGGTGGACGGGGCCCGGAGACCGAGCGACATCTGGATCGGCATCGAATGTCTACTGCCTGTCTTCATCTGCTCCCTCGCCCCGCCGCGCTCAGGCCGGCGGCTGCTCGACGGCATCTCGCCTCGTGTACGTCCACCCGGTGCATCAGGCCACGTGAAGCCGCTGGACCACGCGGAGCTTGGCGCTCCGCGCCCGCGGGTTCTCCCGGATCTCTTCCTCGGACGGCACGACCGGCGCCGGCTCGAGCGGCGCGAAGCCGCGATCGCCGAGCGCCCGGAAGGCCTGCTTCACCGCACGGTCCTCACCAGAGTGGAACGCGATGATGCCCAGCCGCCCGTTGACGTCGAGGAGGCCGGGCGCGTCCCGGAGCGCCTCGCGCAGGGCCCCGAGCTCGTCGTTGACCGCCATGCGGAGGGCCTGGAACGTCCGGGTCGCCACGTGCGTCCGGTGCGACCAGGCCGCGCGCGGCACGCCCGCCTTGACCGCGTCCACCAGCTCGGCCGTCGTCCGGAGGGGCGCCCGCCGTCGGCGCTCCACGATGCGGCGGGCGATCCGCCGCGCGTGGCGCTCCTCGCCGTATTCGAACAGGATGCGCGCGAGCTCGGGCTCGGCGGCGTCCGCGAGGAGCTCGGCGGCGGTGCGGCCCTGGCTCGGATCGAACCGCATGTCGAGCGGCTCGTCCTTCTGGAAGCTGAACCCGCGGCCCGAGCCTTCGAGCTGATACGACGACAGGCCGAGATCGAGCACGATGGCAGCCGCCCGCTCGACGCCGGACTCCCGCGCGTGCGACGAGAGGTCCCGGAAGCTGCCGCGCCGAAGCGTCACGCGATCGCCGAAGCGACCGAGGCGCTCGCGGCTCCGCGCCAGGGCCTCCGGGTCGTGATCGATGCCGAGCAGGCGCGTGCCCGCACCGCCCGCTTCCAAGAGCCGCTCCGCATGTCCGCCCATGCCGATCGTCCCGTCCACCACCCAGCCCCCGTGCCGGGGGCGCAAGAGAAACGTCACTTCGTCCGCCAGGACCGGGAGGTGCGCGCCCTCCCGCTCCACGCCTACACGCCCTTTTCCGCCAGCTTCGCTTCCACGTCCTCGATGGGCGCGCCGATCTTGTCGCGCTCGTAATGCGAGAAGCGCTCGCTGTTCCACACCTCGAAGCGATCCTGCATGCCGATGATCAGCGCGTCCTTGGTCAGGCTCTCGCTCTGCCGGAGATCGAGGGGAATCTGGATGCGGCCCTGCGGATCGAGGATCACGTCCTGGGCCTTCGACAGGTACTGGTACTGGAACGCGCGCCGGAACGGATCGAGGCGAGGCAGGCGTCCCACGCGGTCGCAGAGATCGTCGAAGAGGCGCTCGGGATGCACGTCCAGACCGCCGCGCCCATTCGGGACGACGACGAGGCGGTCGCCGAATCCGCCGGCCAGCAGCTCCCGAAACTTGGCGGGAATGCTGAGCCGGCCCTTCGGATCCACCGTGTGCCTGAAGTGTCCCCGAAACACGCGCTCCCCTCGGCGTGGGGAAAGCATCTCCCCGGGCAGTCCACGTACACCACTTCATGGGATTTCATCCCACTTAGCGGTCCAATCTAAGGGGAGTCAAAAGGCCTGTCAAGGAAAAACACCAATTTTTATACTAGATCCGAATCACCAAGGCGCAACGACGGGTGGGGCCCGGCGGGCGCCGGGCTACAGCATCTGGGTGGGGCCACGGCCGCGCGGGCTCCAGACGGCACGGCGTTCCCCGCTCAGCGGGGCTTGTAGTACTGCATGGCCTCCGGCATCCAGGTCTGGATCTGAGCGATGCGGGTCGTCTCGGAGGGATGCGTCGAGAGGAACTCAGGCGGCTTGCCGCCCGACTTGCTCGCGAGGTCGGCCATGCGCACCCAGAGGTCGCGGGCTGCATGCGGGTCGTAGCCTGCCTTGGCCATGAGGATGAGGCCCAGGTGATCCGCCTCCGACTCCTGGGCCCGCCCCCACGGCAGGAGCACACCCACGCTCTGCACCACGGCCGGATTGCCGGAGGACAGCCCGGCCAGCGTCTCGACGGCCATGTTCACGCCTATCTGCTGGCTCACGCGCTCGCCGCCATGGCGCGCCACGACGTGACCGATCTCGTGGCCGAGAACGGCGGCGAGCCCGCGTTGACCTGCTTGTCGTCCTGGATGAGCACGTATTCCCACTGATACTCGAGATGCCCGCTCACGGCGGCGATGCGCGCGCCGACCCTCTTCACCATCTCGGTCGCGGCGGGATCGTGGGAGACCTTGGCCTTGCCGACGGTGTCGTGAAAGGCCGGCACGCCCATCTGCGTCTCTTCCTGGGGCGATATCAGCTGAATTTGCGAGCGGCCCGTGTAGGGCACGGTCTCGCAGGCGGTCAGGACGAGCGCGGCCAGGCTCGAGGCCGCGACGGCCCACGACGGGCGAGCGCGCATGCGGGCATCCTACCAGAGCGGGGCATTTCGGAGCAGAACCTGAGTCGCCATGATCGCCTCGCCGCCCGTCCGCCCCGCCTCGATCTCGATCCTCACCGAGACAACCCGCGCCGGCTCGCTCGTGGGCGCGCCCTCGTCATCGAGATAGGAGAGCTGAAAGCGCCGGACGCCCTCGGCAACGGGCTGCGCCCCGGCACCCGCATCCCGTCGGAGCGTGGTCTCGCCCGCGCGCAGGACCCACGTCACCCGCTCGTGCGTCGGATCGATCACGCCGTTGCCGTTCAGGTCGCGCACGAAGACGACGCGAGCGGGCTCCGCGACGACGACGGCGCCCAGCCCCGCCGAGGTCGGGTCGTAGCCGGCGTCCCGTAGCTCGCGCGCGAGGCGCTCGAGAGCGATCCGCACCGCCTGCTGGGCCTCGATGCGCGCGGTGCCCCAGCCCGAGGCCGCGAGCCCAGCCTGGAGCATGCTGAGCGTGGCCGCCATGACGAGCGCCATGACCGCCATCGCCACCAGCATCTCCACCAGCGAATGCCCCGCCTGCCCTCGCGCGCCGTTCACGCCCACGAGCCTCGACGGCGGCGGGCGATCCGTCAATGTGGGAAGTTCGGGACGCCTCTGGCGGGAGACACGTATCCGTCAGGACCCGGGACGCGTCTGCTCGTCGCCGGGCACGGAGGGCCGGAAGATGAGGTCGAAGGCGAGCCACAGCGTCTTGGAGAAGGGAAAGAAGAGCAGCGGCAGGGCGATCATCAGCACGATGCCGCCCCAGAAGATGGCGTCCCACGGCGGATGGGGCCAGGTCGGGAGGATGACCGCGACGAGACCGACGACCAGGGCGAGCTCGGCCGCGATCAGGTTGAACAGCACCGCGCCCAGGTGGTAGCCCTCCTCACCCCGCTCGAAGTTGAGGCCGCAGGCCGGGCAGCGATCGCGCAGGTTGAGCCAGGAGCGGAGCGCCCCCGCACGCCCGCAGCGGGGGCAGCAGAGCCTGAGCGCGCGGCCGACGAGCCGCGCCGCCCGCCCCGACTGCCCCATCGCGCTCAGTCCAGGATGGGCTTGGGCGGGTCCGTCGAGTAGTCGTAGAAGCCGCGGCCCGTCTTCCGTCCGAGGTCGCCGCGCTTCACGCGCTTCTCGAGCTCCCGGGGCGGCCGGTCCGCTTCGTTCTTCGTGAGCTCGTAGGTCTCGAGGCGGGCGTTGTAGCCGATGTCGAGCCCGGAGAGGTCGCCCAGCCTGAAGGGGCCGAGCGGATGGTTGAGGCCGAGCTCCACCGCCTTGTCGATGTCGGCGTGGTTGGCCACGCCCTGCTCCAGGCAATAGTAGGCCTCGCGCACGAGCGCGCGCAGGATCCGGTTCACGAGGAAGCCTGGAAGCTCCTTGCGCAGGATCACCGGCTCCCGCCCGCTCCGCCGCGTCACTTCCGCGGTGATCTCCACCGTCTCCTCGGTCGTCCACTGCCCCTTGACCACCTCGACCAGCTTCATGACGAGCGGCGGGTAGAAATAGTGCATGTTGACGCACTTCTCGGGTCGCTTCGTCGACGGCGCGATCTGCGAGTTCATGAGCGTGGAGGAGTTCGTCGCCAGGATGGCGTGGGGCGGGCAGAAGCGGTCGAGCCTGGCGAAGCACTCCTTCTTGGGCTCCAGGCGCTCCACGATGGCCTCGATGACGAAATCGGCGTCGCGAGCGGCCTTCTCGAGGTCCGGCTCGAGCCTCACGCGCGCCATGGCTTCCTCCATCTGGTCCTTGCTCATCTGGCCCTTCTGCACCCGGCGCTCGAGCTGCTTCCGGTTGCCGGCCATGCCCTTCTGGAGCAGATCCATGGAGAGATCGTTCAGCGTGAGCTGATAGCCGTGCAGGGCCGACTGCATGGCGATCTGCGCCCCCATCTGCCCGGCGCCGACCACGAGGATCCTCTTCACGTCGTTCGCGTTCATGGCGTCTCCTTCCTCCCCTCGAGCGTCAGTTGAGCGGCGGCGTGAGGTGCTGCCAGGGCTGGGCGCGCTCGAAGGCGTGCGCGGCGCGCAGCACGGTCGCGTCGTCGAAGCGCCGGCCGACGATCTGCAGCCCCACCGGGAGCTTCTCGGCCGTGAAGCCGGCGGGCACCGAGCAGGCCGGCTGCCCCGTCATGTTGAAGGGATACGTGAACGGGATCCACTCGTACGGCTCGGCCGGGCGCCCGGCGATCTCGTGCGGATTGTCGAGCCCGATCTTGAAGGGCGGGCAGGCAACCGTGGGCGTGAGCACGAAGTCGTACGTCTCGAAGAGGCGCCGCGGGTGCTCCCACCAGGCATTGCGGTCGAACCACGCCTGGACGTACGTCGTGGGACCCCAGGCCAGCGTCTCGTCGATGAGCGCAGCCAGGCCCGCATCGATATCGGCGCGCCGCTCGGGCAGGTAACCGGCCAGCCGCGCCGCGACGCCGCCGCAGAAGATGGCCTTCCAGGGTAGCTTCGGCGACGGCCAGCGCGGGTTGACCTCCTCCACCCGGCATCCCAGCTCGCGAAACCGCTTCGCGGCGCGGGCACACACGGCCACGATCTCCGGGTCCACCAGCTTGGCGTAACCGGGATCGGGCACCCACGCCACCCGCAGGCCCTTGAGCGAGCCCTTGAGCGCCTTGACGTAGTCGACGCGCTCCGCGGGCAGCGACGACGGATCGCGCGAGTCGGGCCCGGCGCACACGTTCATCATGAGGGCGGCATCGGTCACGGTCCGCGTCATGGGCCCGATGTGCGAGAGGCTCCACACGGCGCTGCCGGGCTGGAGCGGGATGCGCCCGAACGAAGGCTTGTGGCCGAAGATGCCGGCGAACGACGCGGGGATGCGGATCGACCCTCCGCCGTCGGTCCCGATGGCGAGCGGTCCCAGGCCCGCCGCCACCGCCGCGCTGGCCCCGCCGCTCGAGCCGCCGGGCGTGCGGTCGAGGTGCCATGGATTGCGCGTGGCGCCGAAGAGCAGATTGTGGGTCGCGCCGATCCAGCCGAAGGTCGGCGTGTTCGTCTTCCCGAGCTGGACGGCGCCGGCCGCGAGCATCCGCTCCACCATGGGCGCCGTCTCCGTGGGCACGTTGTCCGCGTAGAGCCGCGTCCCGAACGTGGTGCGGATGCCCTTGGTGAGCACGAGGTCCTTGGTGGAGAAGGGTACCCCGTGCAGCGGGCCCAGCTTGGCCCCCTTCTTCCCCAGGGCGCGCTCCGCCGCGCGGGCATCCCGCATGGCCTGTTCCGGCATGAGGGTGACGAAGGCATTGAGGGTCGGGTTCAGGCGCTCGATGCGCGCGAGCACCGCCTTCATCACCTCGACCGGTGAGAGCTTCTTCCGCCGGATGGCGGCGGCCATCTCGACCGCCGACATCCACGCGAGATCATCCGAAGCCATGTCTACCTCCTCCCGCTGAGAGTTGGGTCAGGCGCCGCGAAGGCGCGGGTCCAGGGTGTCGCGAAGCGCATCGCCCAGCAGATTCGATCCGAAGACGGCCAGGCTGATGGCGATGCCCGGGAAGAGCACGAGCCACGGCGCCTTCTGCGCATACTCGGCCGCCGACACCGACAGCATGCGGCCCCACGACGGATAGGGCTCCGGCACGCCCAGCCCCAGGAACGACAGGGTCGCCTCCACCAGGATCGCGCTCCCGAGCTGCGCCGTGCCCAGCACGATGAACGGCCCGATCGTGTTGGGCAGGATGTGGCGGAACGCGATGCGGAGGTGCCGGAGACCGAGCGCGCGCGCGGCCTCCACGTACTGGAACTCCCGGATCGAGAGCACGCTGGCGCGGATGACGCGCGCCGCGCGCGGCATGATCGGGATCGAGATCGCCAGGATGACGTTGGGAATCGAGGGCCCGAGGGCGGCCGACATCACGAGGGCGAGCACGAGCAGGGGCAGGCCCTGCAGGATGTCCATGATGCGCTGGACGACCAGATCCGTCTTGCCGCCCACGTAGCCGGAAAGGAGCCCGATGATGCCGCCCAGCACGGAGGCGACGAGCGTGGAGCCCAGGCCCACGAGGAGCGAGACCCGCGCGCCGTGGACGATGCGCGAGTAGATGTCGCGGCCGAGGTGATCGGTGCCGAGCCAGTGGGCGGCGCTGGGCCGGGCCAGGGTGTCGGCGGCGTTGGTGGCGATCGGGTCCTGCGTCTGCAGCACGTTCGCGAAGACGGCCGTGAAGATGATCAGGAACATGATGAAGCCACCCACCGCGCCGAGCGGCTTCTTGCGGCAGAAGCGGAGGAGCGTCGTGCCCGCTCCCGCGCGCGAGGGGCGGGCCGCGGGCACGACGGTGGCGGCGGATCCCGCGCCGCTAACCGCTGCCATAGCGCACCCGCGGATCGAGCACGCCGTAGAGCATGTCCACGGCGAGGTTCGAGAGGATCACGATGGCGGCCGTGAACATGACGAGCGACTGCACGATCGGGTAGTCGCGCCACGCGATGGCCTGCACGAGGAAGCGCGCCACCCCCGGGAGATTGAACACCGTCTCGGTGACGATGAGCCCGCCGATGAGGAAGGCGAACTCGATGCCGATGACCGTCACCACGGGCAGGATGGCGTTCTTGAGCGCGTGGCTCCAGATGACCGTGCGCTCGCCCTGGCCCTTGGCGCGCGCCGTCCGGATGTAGTCCTCGCGCATGACCTCGAGCAGCGCCGAGCGCGTGATGCGCATGATGAGGGCCGAGGAGCGGTAGCCCACGGCCAGCGCGGGCAGGGCGAACTGGATGCAGTGCAGCCGGAAGTTCTCGGTCGCGGGCACGTAGGTCATGGGCGGAATCCAGCCGATCCACGCTACCAGCACGAGGATGATGACCATGCCGAGCCAGAAGGCGGGCATGGAGAGACCCGCCAGGCTCAGGATGCGCAGGACGTAGTCGAGCATGCTGTCCTGGCGCACGGCGCTGATGACGCCGGTGGGCACGCCTAACACGACCGCGACGATCATGGCCAGCGTGGCCAATTCCAGCGTGATGGGGAAGAGCGGCCGGATGATCTCCCACGCGGGCAGATCGTAGCGGTAGGACTTGCCCAGATCGCCCGTCGCCATGTTGCGGAGCCAATCGAGGTACTGCCGCCAGATGGGCTTGTCGAGCCCGAGCTCCTTCTCGATGGCCGCGCGCTCGGAGGGATTCACGTAGCCCCCCGTCGAGAAGAGGATGTCCACGATATCCCCCGGGGCCAGGCGCAGCAGGACGAAGATCACGATGGACATCCCGAACAGCGTCAGCGCCGCGATGCCCAGGCGCTGCGCGAGATAGGTCTTCACGACCCGGAGACTACTTGTCTCGCCACACGTCCTGCATGCGGCCGTAGTTGTAGATGTTGTTCTGCGGGATCATGTTGTGCACGTAGGGCCAGTGGGTGAAGTAGTCGAGCTTCCAGTCGAGGATGGGACGCGGGGCCTCCTCCTCGACCCTCTTCTGCAGCGCCAGGACGAGCTCGAGGCGCTTCTGCAGGTTCACTTCCTGCGATTGCTGGTCGATCAGCTTCATGATCTGCTCGCTGCAGTGGTGGCTGTAGTTGCGAGGCGAGCCGCACGCGTAGTTCTCGTAGAAGTTCGCGTCGGGGTCGTCGATACCGAGCCCGGTCAGGTTGGCGCCGATCTGGTAGTCGCCCCGGGTGCCCATGGCGTGCCACTGCGCCGTCTCCACTTGCTTGAGGGCCGCGTCGATCCCGATCTGCTTGAGCTCGCTGATGACGAAGGAGGCCATGTCCACGTAGATGGCGATGGCCCGGGTGGCGATCTCGACCTTGAGCGGCTTCTCGACCGTGTAACCGGCCTCGGCCATGAGCTTGCGCGCCTTGGCCTTCTCGTCCGCGGGCTTGCCGTAGCCGGGAAGCGCCAGCAGCCCCTGCTCCGGCACGCCCCAGATGCCCCACGGCTTCGGGGGCAGGGCGGCGCCGACGACGGCGCCGCCCTGGTGCACGGCCTGGATCAGCGCGCGCCGGTCGATGCCGTGGCTCACGGCCAGGCGGATCTTGAGGTTGTCGAAGGGCGGCTTCTTGACGTTCATGATGATGTTGTCGGCGACGGTCTGTCCCACGACGGTCACGACGATCTGGGGCACGGCCTTCTTGATCTGCTCGGAGATGGTCTTCGTCATCTCGCCCGGGAACGACACGTCGAGCTTGCCCGATTGAAGGGCGGACATGCGCGTGCCGCGGTTCTCGATCACCACGTAACGGAGGGTGTCGAGGTAAGGACGGCCCTTCACGAAGTAATCCGGGTTCTTGACGTAGTCCACGAACTCGCCCTTCCGCCACTCCTTGACCTTGAAGGGGCCGGTGCCCACGCAGCTCGTGCGATAGCTGGCCGGCGGCACGTGGGCCGCATAGATGGGCGTGTAGCCAGAGGCGAGCATCATGAGCAGGGAGGGCTGGGGGCGCTTGAGCCGGAAGACCACGGTGTAGGGCTCGGGCGCCTCGACGGCCTCGACGTTCGCGTACCAGTCCTTGCGGGGATTGATGCGCAGCTTCGCCGGCGCGTCGGGCGCCTCGCGCAGCATGTCGAACGTGAACTTGACGTCCCTCGAGGTGAAGGGCTTGCCGTCGTGCCACTTGACGTCCTTGCGGAGGAAGAAGACCAGGTTCCGGTAGTTGTCCTGCCATGACCACTTCTCCGCGAGCTCGCCCACGAGGGTATCCACGCTCTCGGTCCGCTTGAGCTGATCGAAGACCACGAGGTTGTTGAAACAGGGCATCGACGGAAAGCTCGTCGAGATCGTCGACGTCTCGTGAACGGCGAACCCTTGCGGGAGGTCCTCGCGCAGCATGATGTTGAGGTGGCCGCCCGGCGTGGGGGTCTGCGCAACGGCGGGAACGGCGGGGCCGAGCAGGAGCGCACCGAGGATTGCCCACACGGCGGCGATCCGGAAAGACGTCATCGTGTTTCCTCCCTCTCACGCCGATCGGGGACGACCAGACGGGTCAAGCCCTCGGGCGGGAAAACCTGGGACGCCTGCGGGAAGCCCCGCGGCACTCGCGAATATACGCGAAGGTCCGGCCGCTCTCAACCCTTCTGCGCGCGCGTTACGCGACGCGTTAGCAGAGAGCCCACCTCGGCTACGAGGGAACCGCCGGCTCGGAGCTTCGCCGGAGGACGCGAAGCTCGATCGTGACCCAGCGGGAGCTCCGCTGCGCCTGGACCACCTGCACGACATCGCCCACGTAGAGGTCGGCCAGCGAGATCGGGTAGCCGTCGAGGCCGAACGCCCGAATGGTGCCTTCGAGCCCCATGGTGACGTAGCTGTCGTTCGCCTCGCAGACGACCACGTCGCTGCCATCCTCGTCCCGCGCGATCACGCCGCTTCGGGTCTCGGCGTCCACCGGCCCGTCGGCACGACTGGCCTCGAGGGCCAGCAAGCCCGCGAACGGCCACCCTGCAGCCAGCACCCGGCAGTTCATGGTCCCCCTCCTCCGGCGGCGCGCCGTGCGTCCCGCCGCGTGAGCAGTTCCTCGAGCGTGACGGGGCGCATGCCCCCGCGGCGCCGCAGCGCGGGCTCCGCGAGAATGGGCCGGCTCCGGATCCGGTCCGCCAGCCCGTTCTGGACGGCCCGCTGTGCGTAGAGCCGGGCGAGGGCGCGGCACATGAGCGGCCGGCCCCGGTTGTAGCCGAACCGCACCTTGTACTCGGCGGCGGTCAGCTGATGCGAGCGCAGGTGGGTGTTGGTCAGCTGCCGGAACGGCTCCGCGCAGACCAGACAGACGATCCGCTCCTCCTCGATCGCCTGGCGCGGATCGCACCGGAGGACGGCGAGCAGGTCAGCGGGCTTTGTCCGCATCGTGGCGGCGGCGTCGGGCGTCGGCGGCACGCGAAGCCAGGCCCCGCGATCCATCACGGCACCGCCTGGCCGGCATGGCCGGACGATTTCCCGATCGGCGCCACCATCGACCTTTCCGTTGCGCGCATGGCCATGTCCTCCGGGGGCTCGTGAGGGTGCACCGCAGTCCTAGAAGTCTTCGTCACCGTGCGTGTCCGGGGTAGTTGCGTGGGCGGTGGAGCGATCTGCCGCCCGGCGCACGCGAGCCTGTGCGGTCGGGTCGGGGCCGGCCAGGTCGCGCGCGATGGAAAGCCCCTGCGCGACCGCATCCAAGTCGCCCAGGCGGTTGAAGGCCTCGGTGCTCTGCAACACGCCATCCAGCGAGTGCTGGCTGCGCGCGCGGAAGAGAGCGGCCAGATAGAGCTTGCGGGCGTCCGGCGCTGCCGCAGCACGCCCCCGGGTGGCCTCGCCCAGGCGAAGCGCGGCATCGCCCGCGGCCAGGTAGCCCTCCCAGGTGCGGCTGGCGACCGCGGCACGATAGGCCTCATGGCGTGCGGCGGCCGCGGACATCATGTCTCCGCGCGCGATGGCCTCGTCAACGTCGCGCAGAGCCGAGACCCATGAGGTATCCCGCTTGGGCCCGGGGTCTGCCCGGCGCTCGGCCGTGACCTCGAGGACGGCCAGGAGCGTCGCGGCCGTCAGAACCAGGGCGATGAAGATCCCTCGCGCTCTCTCGGTACCCATGGCGTCCTCCTTCCGGGTCCTACTGGCCCGGTGTTCAACCTGTCCTCCGGAGGTCTGGATCTGTTCCATGCCCCTACTCTGTTCGCAATAGGGGTGCCATGGCAGAACTCAATTAATTCGGCAACTTTCACGTGGTCAATCCATGTGGTTACTGGTCAAGGTGGTAAGTTTCTGAACAGTGAGTTGAGCAGTAAGGGTAGGTTGCCGACTTCAAGGCGGGTTGGGAGAGGACCGGGCCCTGCACCGGGCACGCCAGAGTCGCGGTGCTATACTGCCGCCGAATGTCCGGGCTCGAATCCGACGTCACGTCCCTCCCGACTCCTCCCGACGCGGTGCCTCCGCGGCCCTTCTTCCACACGTCGGTGACGTGGCTCACCACCGCGCTCGTAGCCATCCTGGTCGGCTACGTCTTCGGCTTGTCGTCGGACAATCCGCTCGAGCACCTCACCTCGCCCGAGCACTCCCTGGAGCGCCTCGCCGGCCGAGACATGGAGCTGCGCTCCGCGGTCGCGCGGGCGAAGCCGTGGGAG
>Ga0335070_10000865_pt1 | contig 34594 bp, 39 predicted proteins | sample Lox_Sample_13_FD_206722 | JGI IMG/M metagenome (GOLD analysis project Ga0335070, IMG submission 206722) | Soil microbial communities from Loxahatchee National Wildlife Refuge, Florida, United States - Lox_Sample_1.3 | ecosystem: Environmental > Terrestrial > Soil > Wetlands | place: USA... | reverse complement strand
GCGGGTCCGTCGCGGAACACATCGACCATGCCGACTGACACACTGCAGCGCAAACTCGAGAATCTTCGTCACGACCTCACCGACATGCGCTCTGTCCTGGTGGCGTTCTCCGGTGGAATTGACAGTGCCTTTGTATTGAAAATTGCCCACGAGCAACTCGGGAACTGCGCCATCGGCGTTACGGCAGTCTCGCCAACATTTCCGACCAGCGAACTCGAGATCGCGATACAAGTGGCGGCAGAAATCGGGGCCCGCCATGAGATCGTCCAGACTGATCAGCTCGCGATTCCTGCGTTCGTTCAGAACGATGCAAGCCGTTGTTTCCACTGTAAGACCGATCTCTATAAGCTCCTTGACGAGCTCCGGGAACCACGAGCCAGCCGCTGGATCATAGACGGAACCAACCTCGACGACCTGGGGGATGACCGACCAGGAATCAAGGCGGCGCGTGAATGGAACGTCCGTAGCCCTTTAGTTGAAGCGGGGTTTTCGAAATCCGACATCCGGACGCTGGCGAAAGACCTCGGCCTCTCCAATTGGGATAAGCCGGCGGCGGCTTGTCTGTCTTCGAGAATCCCACGCGGAATCCCGATTACGGTCGACAAACTTAGACGTGTTGAAGGGGCCGAAGAGGTCCTGCTCGCGGAAGGATTTCGCCAGGTCCGAGTACGGGATCACGGTGAGATCGCCCGGATCGAAATCAGCCAGGAGGAATTCGCCCGGCTGAATGAGCCCGAATGCCGCGGGCTCATCAGCAGTCGCCTTCGGGAGCTGGGATTTCGATTCGTCTGTGTGGATTTACAAGGCTACAGACGGGGCGGAACTAGTGTGGGCTAACCCTCTGTATCTGCAATTACTCAACCTACTGATGATAGGATTTTGCGAGCGCTGTTAGTGCGTCCTCCGCCAATTTACGGTGGTCGGCATCGGTCAAGCTGCGCTCCACCACTTTTTCGGCGACCATCAGGGCCAGGTCGGTTGTCTGTGTGCGGATCTCCTGAATGGCCTTCCGCCGCTCCTGGTCGATTTCACGTGTCGCATCGCCCTTAATCCGTTCAGCGTCAGCCGTCAGGCGTTGTTCATTCTCCTCCAGTATCCGCTGAGCTCGTTCCTTCGCAGTGGCCAAGATGCCGTCGGCTTCTTTTGAAGCAGCATTCAACTTGGCTTCATACTCCTTGAGTTTGTGCTCCGCCTCCGTCCGAAAACGCTCAGCCTGATCGAGACTGTCCCTGATCTTTTTCTCGCGGTCTTCCAACGCGCTCAAAATGCCGGGGAAGGCGAACTTGTAGAGCACAAAGAAGAGAATGGCGAACGACACCACCTCCCAGAAAATCAGCGATGAAAAAAAATGCGACTCAAACTGCGGCATATCAAACAATCAGGCGTAGGGCCCGCTGCGAGGGGCAAGAGGAATTCGGAATCTGCCTCCAGCCGATCACCTCGAGTCTCTCACCTGCTCCTATTTTCGTAGACCCATGATGATGAACGCGATAACCAAGCCATACAGCGCGATGGCTTCGACCAGCGCGAACCCGATCCACATGTACTTGCCGACGCGGCCTTCCGCCTCAGGTTGACGTGCGACCGCCTCGATCATCTTGCCGAAGATATAGCCAATCCCCACCCCGGCTCCGGCAAATCCTGCGGCGGCGAGGCCCATGCCCAACAGTGCTGCGGCTGCTGAATCCATTGTATCTTGCTCCTCCCTTGTCTGTGCCGACACGCGTCAGTGCGCGTGCTCGTCATGACCGTGCAGATGAAATGCATCTCCCAAATAGACGCAGGTCAACACGGTGAAAATATAGGCTTGAATAAACGCGATCGCGACCTCCAACCCGTTTATCGCGATTGTAAATGCGAACGGCAACCAACCAATCAATAAACCTCCGCTGATTGCTAGGCCGAACAGAACAGCGAGGATGGTGTGTCCTGCCGTCATGTTCGCAAACAACCGGACGGCCAGTGCCAGCGGTCTGGCCAATTGGCTGACCAACTCAATTGGGACCATCAACGGCAGCAACCAACCCGGAGTTCCCGGGGGTACGAGGATGCCAACGAACTTTGCCCCATGCAACAGGAAGCCCATGAAGACACTCAACCCATACACCGAGCAGGCGAAGACCGCGGTTACAACAATCTGACTCGTGACTGTATAGGCACCGGGAATCAGGCCGAGCAGATTGCAAAAGAGAATGAACAGGAACAAGGTGGCGATGAGTGGGAAAAACCGCATCCCATCCTTACCCATCGTGTCTATGATGATGCCGCGGATAAAATCGACTAATATCTCCGCGAGACTCTGCAACTTTCCTGGGACCAGTTTCCGCGCGGAACCGGCCATCACCATTAGCAGCGTCACCAGGGCAACCACCACCCACATCATGACGACTGCTTTATTAATGGAAATGTCGAGCCCGCCCAATGAAATCGGGATGTAGTTATGCAGCTCGAAGGGATGTAACGGATTTTCTTCCATCAGATTTTCTACGAACGCGTGAAGCCCTTCTTAGCTCTTCGGCCATTGCTGCGCTGAGCGATAGGCATTTCGGACCCCGGCGATCGCCCCTAAGATCAAGCCTCCTACCATTGCCCATGGACCGCTATCCAGAAGGTATGTATCAACGGCCCAACCCAACCCTCCTCCAACAATCAGCGCAGCCAACAGTTCGGTTCCGATCCGAACCGCTTGACCAAGCCCCGCATAAAACGGATCTTGTGAAGGGGGCATGTTGTGGCCCGGGGTCTCCCTGGATGGCGGGCGCGCAATTCAAGCAGAATCTTCGTGAAGTTGTCAAGCCGCCGCCGCTGTGACAGAAGACAAATCCCTGGAGTATAGTGAGTGTCACTCGGTGGCCTCCCAGGCTCAGATCCACCATGACACACTTCACTGAACCCTCTTTCCTTCACGGCGCTCCACAGCCGCTGGTTCTCACGCTCGAAGACCAGCAGGCCGATCCTTTTGATTTGTACTGCCGAATCGCCTCTCCTTCTCAGCCTTCGTTCTTACTCGACAGCGGTACGGCTGTTGCTCGTGGACTCCATTACTCCTTTCTGGGCTGTAATCCCGCCGCGATCCTGACAGGCAACAAGGAGCAATCGTCGTATCGAACGCGGGAAGGACGGAAGACCATGTTGGTCGATCCTTTCAGCTATCTCCGCAAAATGATGGCCGATGCGCACATCCGTAAGATCGATGGTCTCCCACCATTCATCGGTGGAGCGGTCGGCTATCTGAGTTATGACCTCGTCCGACAATTTGAAACCCTTCCGTCCGTCGCTGCAGATGATTTATCGCTCCCAGACTTGCAATTTGCTTTTTTTGACGTGATCGCGGCGGTCGAACACCAAACCAATCGTGTCCACCTCATATATTGTCCTTCGGGAGAACGATTTCTTGGAGAACCTCGAGAAAAGCTCTACCGCGAGGGGTTAGACCGGCTGGCCGCATTCGCGGCACAGTTGATGGGAACGCCCTCGGAGACAACACTTTCAGCGAACATCCGACACGTGTCGTTTCATCCGGAACAGACTCAGGCTGCCTATATGGATCGCGTGCGGCGTTGCCAGGACTATATTGCGGCAGGAGACATCTATCAAGCCAATCTGTCTCATCGATTTACTGTGGCCATCAAGGACATGCCCGAGAACAGCCGTGACCGTCTCATGGCCTGCCAAGACCTGTACGACCGGCTCCGACGCGTCAATCCTTCTCCGTTCTCAGGGCTCTTGCACTTCGATAACATGGCTCTGGTGAGTTGCTCGCCCGAGCGACTGGTTCGGCTTCGAGGTCAATTGGCCGATACCCGCCCGATTGCCGGGACGAGACCGCGGGGCCGAGACGAGGCTGACGATCGGCGTCTCGTCAATGAGCTCCTCTCGAACGAGAAGGAACGAGCGGAACACCTGATGTTGGTCGATCTTGAGCGTAATGACCTAGGGCGTGTCTGCCAATTCGGCACAGTGCAGGTCGATGAGTTCATGACGATCGAACAGTACTCGCATGTCAGCCACATCGTATCCCAGATCAGCGGTACGTTGCGGCCAGATGCAACACCGTTCGACCTGATTAAAGCCATGTTCCCCGGTGGAACCATCACAGGCGTTCCGAAAATCCGGTGTATGGAGATTATTGATGAGCTGGAGCCGGTGCGCCGCGGCCCTTATACCGGCTCGTTCGGTTACCTGAGTTGGAATGGCAACCTCGATCTCAATATCACGATTCGGACCCTTGTGTTGTGTCATACAGCCGGATACCTGCAAGTCGGAGCCGGCATAGTTGCGGATTCTAATCCCTCAAGAGAGTACGAAGAGACGCTGCATAAGGCTCAGGCCTTCTTCAGCTCGCTTCAATAGAAGGGGTTATGTGGATTTTTCTCAATAACCGGTTTGTGAAACAAGAGGATGCGGTCGTTTCTGTCTTCGACCACGGCTTTCTCTACGGCGACGGAGTGTACGAAACCATACGGTCGTATGGAAGCCGGATCTTCATGCGTGACCAGCATCTGTCTCGACTTCGTCGTTCGGCCGATGCGATCGGGCTGGCGATGCCTATTCCCGAGAAAGACTGGCCCGGTCTCTTGCATGAGGCGATGGAGCGGAACGGTGTCGGCAATGACCGCTGCGATGCCTATCTACGAATCACCATTTCCCGAGGAGTTGGGGAGATCGGCTTGGACCCGGCGCTCTGTCCAGTCCCGACGGTCGTGATTATGGCCAAACCGCTTCATCCCCCTTCCCGCCAACAGTACGACCAGGGCGTCAGCATAATCGTTGCTCAGACCAGACGAAACTTACCGAGCGCGCTCTCGCCACATATCAAAGCAACGAACTTCCTGAACAACATCCTTGCCAAACGGGAAGCCATTGCCGCGGGTGTGTTCGATAGCGTGTTACTGAATTGGCAAGATCACGTGGCAGAATGCACCGTCAGCAACCTCTTTTGGATCAAAGGGAGCACCATTTCGACACCGTCTCTGGATTGTGGCATCTTGGACGGCATCACGCGTGACATTGTACTGACACTGACGCGCGAGGCCGGCCTCCATGTCCAGGAAGGTCATTTCGGAATCGAGGCTCTGCATCAGGCTGAAGAGTGTTTTCTCACGAACACCAGTATGGAACTGATGCCGGTCACCACCTTTGAACATAGGCCGGTCGGCAGCGGAAAACCTGGCCCCATTACCCACCAGCTTCAGACGCAATTTGTAGTCAATCGCCGCCGATTTCTCGAATCGGACTACAACTAAGGTCGGTCTTGACCCCATATTTCACGCGAGCTTATCGAATGTTCCAACCGGCACAGGTCGTGCATTTTCTTGACAGGGCACCCTAGACTGGTATCGTGGAACCATGAATTCAACCACTTCTCTCAGACTCGTACAGCTCGGATGCAGGGGTATCACGGCCTTGATCATGGTTTCATTGGCCAGTTGGAGTCTCCCCCTCTCCGATCTTCACGCCGAGGTCTACCAATACGTAGATGCGAGCGGAACGATCGCGCTGACCAATGTGCCATCAGATGTGCGGTATCGGAAAATTGAACTGGACTCGAACCCTCTTCATATTATGTTGCCTGAGCGGGAACTGGCACCCGTGATCGCACGCCATTCTCGACAACAGCAATTACATCCCGCCTTGATCCGTGCCGTAATCAAGGCCGAATCGAACTTTGACCCTCACGCGATCTCGCGAGCTGGTGCGATCGGCTTGATGCAACTCATGCCACAGACCGCAGTGCGGCTGGACGTGCGGGACCTCTACGACCCGGACGATAATGTGGGGGGAGGCACGAAATATCTGCGCCAACTATTGGACCGGTTTCACGGAAATCTTCCGCTCGCGCTGGCCGCCTATAATGCGGGAGAAAATGTGGTCGACCGCTATCAAGCTCTGCCACCGATCGATGAGACTCGTCAATATGTTCGCAAAGTTCTGCGTTATTACCGCACGTTCCTAACGCGCGACGGCTTCATCACCGAACGACAGGTTAGCCAGCGCGTCCCGGCAGCGCCAACACAAGACCTCGGGGCTTCCGCACCTTCCGTTCGCTGACCCCATCAACCATCGAAACCCGGCTGTGCTGTTGCCAGCCGACGCGTTTAGCCTGCGGAAAGTCCGACCGGTAATGGGCCCCGACGCTGTTCTCACGCCACAAAGCTGCTTCGGCAACACACTGCGCCACTTGCACCATATTCTTCACTTCCAACGCGGCCCGACTCGCAAATGGTTGAGAGACGATTTGCGCCCAGCGTGACAACTGCGCACAAGCTCGAATCAGAGACTCGCCGGAACGGATAATACCGACCTGTCCCCACATCGTGCGCCGCAACGAGCTGCGCAACTTTTCTGCATCCTCGAGCGTGCCGAACTGTCCGGGGCGAATGGCCGCCTCATACGATGAGAGCGATGGCACACTGTGTCGACCAGCAAAAGCCACAGCGGCCTCTGCCGCCCGTGCGCCGAACACAAGCCCTTCCAGGAGCGAATTGCTCGCCAGCCTGTTCGCACCGTGCACACCGCTGCAGGCCACTTCGCCGGCAGCAAACAAACCCGGAACAGTCGTTGCGCCGTTCACATCCGTCCAGACTCCGCCCATCGTGTAATGCGCGCTGGGTGAGACGGGAATCCATTCCTCGGTGATATCGATGTCGTAGTGGAGGCAGGTCGCATAGATTGTAGGGAACCGCCGTTTCACGAAGTCCGCGCCTAAATGGGTCACGTCGAGATAGACATGCCGTGCCTTTGTCGCCGCCATCTCCGCCCATATGGCACGCGAGACGATGTCCCGCGGGGCAAGTGCGCCCATCGGATGATACCGATGCATGAATAATTCACCCTTGTTGTTCCGTAGCTGACCGCCTTCTCCGCGCATGGCTTCCGACAGGAGAAAGGGAGGGCTCGAGGGAAGATACAGTGCCGTGGGATGGAATTGGATAAACTCCATATCTTGAAGCACAGCTCCCGCTCGAAGCGCCATGGCGATACCGTCGCCCGTTGCATTCGGTGGATTCGTCGTCCGAGCGAAGATCTGTCCCGCCCCACCGGTGCTGAGGACCACGGCGCGAGCCGGCAAGACAAACTGGCGCCCTGAGCTTTCGTCGAGTACCACTGCACCGCAACAGCGTCCCCCCTCAACCGCGAGATCGACGGTAAAGTGATAGTCGAGCCGCTGAACGTTCTTTTGGCGGTTGACTTGTGCAATTAGCGCGCGAACCATCTCGTTACCCGTTGCATCACCACGCGCGCGAAGAATTCGGCTGCGACTATGCGCAGCTTCGCGGGCAAATGCGAACTTGCCTCCGGCTTTATCGAATCGGGCCCCCCATTTGATCAACTCTTGAATCCGTTCCGGACCTTCTTCAACCAACACCCGCACCGCTTCTTTCCGGCAAAGGCCATGTCCGGCCTTGAGCGTATCAGTCAGATGAATCGACACATCGTCTTCTTCACTCATTGCCACCGCGACGCCGCCTTGGGCATGGATCGAACTGCTTTGCAAGGGGTGCCCTTTCGTCAGGACGAGGACACGCCCTTTTTGGCTGAGTTCCACTGCGGCGCGGAGACCTGCGACACCGCTACCGATCACGAGAAAATCGGCGTGCACCGGGGAGCGAGCGACGCGGGACGGCATGGGTTATCTCTTCTGCGACGCAGGTGTGGAATTGTCGGTGATGGTCTGCCGGACTTTCATGCCGAAGGGGGAATCACCCTGAATCCCTCGCAGGAGGATTGACAGAGTGCCGACCCACTGAAGACGCGTATGACCGCGCTGTCGGAGCCCAGGATCATCTGCATTCTTTTTCCAGAGTCCCTGCCAGTGGACGAACACATCGACGTCGTCGCCATCGATCATGATGCGCTCGATTGTGAACCCCAACTCTATGGAGTAGAACGACTCAAAGTCATTCTCTATATCCCGCTGCAGCCGATCGATTTGTTCCGTCGGAACCATCAGGTCGGCCATCTTGGAGGCATTCTTCCTCTCGTAGGAGTAGCGCAACGATTCCACCGCCTGATCAATCCGACGATAGCGTTCATGGTCCTCCGGATATTGAATGGTCTTGCCGCTGCACCCGCTGCTCACCGCGGGAAGGACGACGATCACGCCGAGCAACAGCCAGACAGATCTAGACCATGGCAAATGTAACATCAGTGCAGTATAGGAATGGGTGCTGAACGGGGTCAAGCAGGCTTTCCTTTCTCCACCGCTCGTTTATCTTGTTGGGTTCACAGACTCTCGTCCGCTTCATCGCTCAGGAACCAATTCCTTCGCTGGCTTGCAATTTCTTAGTGAAGATTTTAGACTGCGTTCCGTAGGAGATAGACTGAATGTCGAGTGTCCTCAAGAAACGCCGCAAGAAAATGCGCAAGCATAAATACAAGAAGCTGCGCCGGCGCCAAAAATTTCTGCGCCGTAAGAGCTAGACCCATCCCGCTGCGGGGAGGAGGGTGCCGTGGCCGAAGGCAAAAAGGTTCGCATTCGCGTCCGAACGGTGAATTGCGTCTATGTCGGCGACTTCCTCATTCCACCCATGCGCAACCGTGTCTCCGATGCCATCAACGAAGAGCAGCGGCTCTTCATCAATCTCACCGACGTCGTGATCAACGACAAGGATAAATCGGAGTTCGTCGCACTTAACAAGAATCTCATCGAGTCCATCGCTCAAATTTAATCCGTTTCTTCCTGCTTTCTTATGACGCCTTGAGCATCGCCCGAGCGCGCCCTTCGTTTCCCTCTTGGTTTTCGAGTCAACCCTCCTCTAAGATCGGGCCAGCATCATGTCGACCTTTACGCGATTCTTCCCCTTCCTTCGGCCTTACCTTTCACGAATGGCGGCCGCCGGGCTCCTGGTCATGAGCGTGGCCGCCATCAACCTGGCGCTACTTCGACTGGCCGGCACACTTTGGGACGTCATCACCGTCCAGCATGATCACGCTCGGATGACCGGACTGATCGGCATCTTTCTGGCGCTGGTGATTGTTCAAGGCCTTTGCTCGATGGGGCACAGTTATCTCACGACATGGGTTTCTCAACGAATCGTCGCCGATTTTCGCTCACATCTCTTTGCTCATTTACAAACCTTGGCCGTCAGCTTCTTTGCCCGGCGCCGCACCGGCGAACTGCTTTCTCGCCTGATGAACGACGTAACGGTGATTCAGTCGGTCGTCACCGAAACGCCGATCGACACGGCCAAACAACTCGTGACGTTTGTGGGAGGAATCGGTTTTCTGTTGGCCATGAATTGGCGGCTCTGCCTGCTCATTCTCGTCCTCCTTCCGTTGCTGGTGCTGGTGGCACGGTTCTTCGGCCGCAAACTCAAAGCCCTGTCCACGTCGATTCAGGACCAGACCGCGTCTCTCAGCACGCTCATCGAAGAGGTGATTTCCGGAATCCGCATCGTGAAGTCCTTCGTGCAAACGAAACGAGAAGAAACACGGTTTGCCGCGCAGCTCGAACATACGCTCTCTCTGACTCTCCGCCGAGCCAAGATCATGGCCGTCTTCATTCCCGTCATCAGTCTACTGACCTTTTCCGCGGCCGCCGCCGTCCTCTGGTACGGCGGGGGCCAAGTTATCGAAGGCAGTGTCTCTCCCGGAGACCTCTTTGCCTTCGTGCTCTTCGCCGGCATCCTCATCGGTCCGTTCAGTTCCGCCGCACGCGTCTTTGCCCAAGTGAGAGAAGCCCAGGGGGCAACTGAACGAATCTTCGAGATTCTGGATGCAAGGCCGGAAGTCACCGACGCACCCGATGCAGTGACGTTATCGTCAGTGACCGGGCATGTCCGCGTCGAACGGGTGGGCTTCGCCTACGACCCGCGTCAACCAGTGCTCGCGGATGTGTCGTTCGAAGCAAACTCGGGCGAACTCGTCGCCATCGTCGGCCCGACAGGAGCAGGCAAGACCACGGTCATCAATCTTCTCCACCGCTTCTACGACCCCACCGAGGGACGGATCACCGTGGACGGGCAGGACCTCCGCCACATTGTGATGGAAAGTTGGTATCAGCACGTCGCGCTGGTTCCGCAAGAAACGATCTTGTTCGGCGGAACCATCCTGGACAATATCCGCTACGGCAACACACGGGCGAGCGGGGACGCCATTCTCGACGCCAGCCGTGCAGCCCACGCTCACGAATTCATAACAAGCTTGCCGGACCAGTATCACACGATCGTGGGAGAGAAGGGGATCAACCTCTCAGGCGGACAACGCCAGCGGATCGCCATTGCGCGGGCAATCCTAAAAAATCCAAAAATCCTATTGCTCGACGAAGCCACCTCGGCTCTCGACAGTGAGTCGGAGCGACTCGTGCAGGAGGCGCTTGAACAATTAATGAAAGGACGAACGACCTTTGTCGTCGCCCACCGCCTGACCACTGTACAACGTGCCGACCGCATCATCGTCCTCAACAAAGGCCGCGTCGCGGAAGTCGGGACCCACCAGGAGCTGATGGACCAGAGAGGACTGTATCATTACCTTTACACGCTCCGACTCACGGAACTCCCGGTCTAACCGCATCATCTGCAGCACCCTTCCAGTCGCCCTCAAGAATCCGTGTAAGGTTGTCTCCCAGCGGACGACCGATCGTCAGCTGAATACCTCTGAGCGGATGGGGGAACCATGTCGAACAGAGAAGTGCTGGAATGCGCCGTACTCGAGCGGTTGTCCCTTCGGGAGCCCGTGAGTCTTGAAGAGCTGTTCCACAGACTGCCCGGTCACTCATGGAACCAATTGTTCGCCGTCATTGACGGCCTCAGCCGCAAAGGAACAATTATATTGCGCCGCGTCGACTGCTGCACATACCACATCTCCCTCAGCCATCAATTCGAGGCGGGACGAGCAACCTTCCCAGCGAACGATACCTCATCCTCCCGGCTACATTCGTAACCAAACACTTGTCCAATTGCATAGGTGACGTGTCTCTGCCTCATACCTACACGATGACTTTTCCCTGCTCCATCAGCCTCACAGGACCTCTTTCTTGTAAGAACTCGCGTGTACTTCAGACCAACACGCAATTGCGGGTCAATCCGCACCGTCGAGTGAGCTCGACGAGATTGTTCAACTCATAATCAAGGAGGATTGTTATGAGTGCCAAGGGTTCGTTCACACTCGGAATGCTGTCCATGATCGCCGCAGTTGGACTCTTCACCGCGGCGAACGGGCTGGCAGCTGATGCCCACACCACGACGAAGTTCGAAGGTGTGAAGGCCAACAGCGACACGGCCACGCACGGCCGGCAGGGCAACAACGACACGTTGACCTGGTCGGAGGAGTTCAAGATTCCGGACACCCCCGCGCCACACTGGCAAGTGGTGGATACCAAAGGCAATGTGTTCCTGCTGCAGCGGCTGAAGATCAAAGGTGACAAGGAGAATCGGACCATCACGATTCCGTCCTACGTGCACGACGTCGCCAAGGTACAGATCTATTGTTCCTGGGCGGAAGCCTTGTTGGGCGAGGCGTCCTTCGCGAAACCAGTCGTGACCGCGTCGGGCGAGCGCATGCATTCAGATAGCATGGCAATGAGCCGATGATGTCCAGCCATCAGCGGTCAGCTCTCAGCTTCTTTGGATGTGTGGGGGCTGACGGCTGGAGGCCGATCCCGACTTTGTTTGTGACGGGCAGTGGGGTTGTGTACCGACTGCGTCTGACCATCACAGGAGCCCGGTATTGAGGGTGCTGTAAGAAATCGCTATCTCGATCGACTATCCTGTGCGGGCCCCGTTGCAGCTTGCTATGATGGGACAGCTGCAAGACTTACACCCTACTACTTCGTGTAACATACGAATGCTTACAGAATTTGTAGCTCGTATCACCCCTCCCTGCGCGGACATTACCCGATTGGTGTCCGAGTCCATGGACCGCACACTTCCCGTCTCGATCCGTATCAAGCTCCATCTCCATCTGATGATCTGCACCGCCTGCGCAGAATATCGCCGGCAACTGCAGCAGGTTCGCCGGGCATTGCATCACTTTGCCCCAAAGCCGGAGGAACAGGATCCGAACGCTCCGGCCCTGTCGCCGACTGCCATGGCGCAACTGAAAAAAGCCCTTCGAGCGAGGACCGAATAGGTCAGCACCACCCTCGCCGGTTTGTTCAATCTTTGTAAGAGAGACAGCCGATCCACGACTGATGGCCATGCGTGTCGCCATCTGCCTGCTCACCACAATCCTGACTGGATGCCAAGGAATACCGATCTTCGATCGAGTGGACAGAGACCCGCCATTCTCCGTCTGGCCCCTGTGGGAACAATATCGCAAGTGTGTGACCGCCACCGATCCCGCCGACCTGCTCGCGACGGTGGAGCGATTGGAACGCGCAATGCTGGCCGGGACCGAACCACCCGCCTGGATAGCCCTGTTGGGAGAGCATGTCGCCCGGCAACCCTTGCGAACAGCAGTCGATCCGTACGCGCTCGGCGCGGCCTGTACCTTGCGAACCGCCGCCATCATGTTCGACGCGCAGCGTCTGATGGAAGCCCGCTTGCTCTATCAACGAGTCCTCGCCCGCTATGAGGCTCGTGAGTTCGCCTACTACCGCGAGCAGGCAAAGGAGGCCTTGGCGCGCCTTGAGGAACCCTTGCCCGCTGTCGTCGCGCTCAGTACTAGCCCGTCCCGTTGAGGTCGATCGCCCTACCCGCACCGGAAACATCGTGATTCTTGTCCTGCCCTCACGGCATGCTGTAAGAAGCGATGCCTCGGCGCGACTGATCAACAGAAAGGCGAGGTGATCGGTGAATGCCACGATCTACTGGACGACGCAACGAGTGCAACGGAAGGCACAGGAGTTCAGGTGGGCGGCCCAACTCTGGTGGCTCAATCAACAAGTCGAGTTTGTAGGATGGCGGTACCGCTTGGAGGCGCTCCAGCCATCGAAGATGCCGCCGGCCTTTATCAGGCGATCGAACAGAACGAGAAGGGTCCACGCCCATGCAGTCGTGGGCTGACAGCCTTCGCCGGCACTGGCCTGAGTATCTGATGGAAGCAGCCGGCCTCGGGATCTTTATGGTCTCTGCGGCCGTAGTCACGACTCTCTTTGAGTATCCAAAATCTCCACTGCATGGAGTCCTGCCGGATCCGGCGTTTCGACGCGTGCTGGTCGGCATCGCGATGGGACTCACCGCCATCGGCATCATCTACTCGCCCTGGGGAAAACAATCAGGCGCGCATCTCAATCCAGCAGTCACGCTCACGTTCTTTCGCTTAAGGAAGATGGAAGGGATCGACGCGCTATGCTACGCGATCGCACAATCGGTGGGAGGAGTCATCGGACTGGTTCTCGCCTCTGTCACCATTGGCATGGCAATCGAACATCCTGCGGTCAATTATGTCGTGACGGTACCGGGCAATAATGGTCTTGGGATTGCGTTTCTCGCTGAAGCGCTCATTTCATTCGGGCTCATGCTGACCGTGCTGCTGGTCTCAAACCATAAAGCGCTCGCTCCAGTGACTGGGATCTTCGCCGGCTGCCTCGTCGCCACCTATATCAGCCTCGAAGCGCCGTTCTCTGGTATGAGCATGAACCCCGCACGCACCTTTGCCTCAGCTTTACCAGCGGACGTCTGGACTGCGTTCTGGGTCTATCTTGCGGCGCCTCCCCTCGGCATGCTCCTCGCGGCTGAACTGTACTCGCGCGTGAAAGGTCTCAAACAGGTCTACTGCGCCAAACTGCATCACCACAACAACAAGCGCTGTATCTTTCGGTGCAATTATGCGGCGCTCGCAGCAAGCGACAATAGTCCGCCTAGCTCGCCGCTGCCTGAGAGTGAGACTTTCAGGCCCCCGCTTTGAACACAACCCGTCACGAGTTACTAAGAAATCTCCTCACAGGGGGATTGTCATCTTTTTTCGGTGGGCGTATCGTCCAGCCAGTAATGAGGAGATGATCTATGACGACACGCATGCTAGTCACCCTGGTCCTGGTAACCGCGTCCGCCGCGCCTGTGTGGGCAGGGTTTGAGGAAGGGATGGCGGCGTACGAACGTGGCGACTATGCCACCACCCTCACAGAGTGGCGGCCGCTGGCAGAGCAGGGAGATCCCACGGCTCAGCACCACCTGGGGTGGCTATACGTCATCGGTCGTGGGGTGCCTCAAAATTACGAAGAAGCAGTCCGCTGGTTGCGCAAGGCCGCAGAGCAAGGAGATAGTGACGCCCAGACCAATCTGGGAAGTCTCTATCTCTTGGGAGAAGGGCTTCCACAGGATTACACCGAAGCCCTGAAATGGCTCCGCACTGCCGCCGACCAGGGTCATCCGTTTGCGCAAACGAAGCTTGGAATCATGTATGAGGACGGGCATGGGGTGCCTCAAGATTCCGTCCAGGCTCACATGTGGTTCAGCCTGGCGGCGGCACAAGGATCTGAATTAGCAGGTGCATTTCGGGATGACTTAACCAAGCACATGACTCCCGTTCAGATCGACGAGGCGCAGCGGCTCGCACGAGAGTGGAAGCCAAAGGGGAAGTAAGTGGTCTGTTGATCGAGGATGGCGAGGACTTGAGGAGGAATGAAGGGATGGGGTGGAGGTCTCCCCCAGGAGAAGGAGAGAACACTGATTGGTCAGCAGGGGCAACTACCGCCAGAACCTCCACCCGATTCCATTTCAAAAGCTCTATGACAAGGCTGATGACAACACGAACCGCTTAGACGGCATGGAGCTTGGTAAGAAATCCTGAGCCGCTCTTGGTTAGCCGCAACAGACCTGACCGACTCAGGCGGTCTACTTCGACAAATACCTGGGACCAATTCATTTGCGGCAAGTATTGCGTCAACTCGTCCAGGCCACACCCAGGATGAGTCCTCACGACCTCGAGAATCTGATTGGCAGTTGCGCTTTGTCCCACCATAGGCGCCTCCCGGTTCTCAACAGATGCCTTCGACCCGCAGCATGATCGGAATTTTCCGGACTGACCCAGAATTATAGATGAGCAAATTGTATTCCGCTCGAAGGGCGAGAGAGACTTGCCGACATCATGCGGAAGAAGATCAAACAATAGAAGAGGATAGGAGTCGCATCTCCAACAAGCGTGGAGAGTAGCCGCCTCCCTTCATCGACTTTTTGCAATTTTGTACCGTGCCTCTTGAGCGGAACCGCTCGAATTGGAATCGACGAGATACCTACCGATGGCCACCAATCCGGTACATCTTCATGGAGGATTTCGATGAGCGATGAGAACAGGGTGAGACTGCCCGAACGTCATCGCGCGCTGCGAACTGGTCCGTGACACCGTGTCTTGCCCGTCTGGCTTCCCACAGAAGTGAGGCGCCAGCGCCACTCTCATCCTCGGCTGAGGATCATGCGCCAGAGTTTGTCTTGTCCCAGACGGCGGTCGATTCCGTGGTAGAGGTGGTAGCAGGCAAAGACGAGGCCGATAATGATGACTTTGGCCAACACGACGTTTGGATCCATACGCTTCCACGCCTCCACGACGGCTTCGCCGAGCGCCCCGGTCTCTCGGGAGAAATGCCACACCCTCTCCGCGAACAGCACGGGGGCACTGACGGCGCAATAGAACAGCGTCTTATATAGTGTAGACACCCAGACTGGGTGTCTGGTGTCGAGATGGGTCACGAAGGGCGTCATGTCGAGCAGCACAACCACCTTCGCGAGAGCAAGAGTGCCGATCACCGCCGGCACGAGGGCGGAGTATTCGATTTGATGGGTGGCCAGAAACAGTTTTTTAAGCGTCGTAAAGATGCCAAAACAAAAGAACAGATAGAGCGCGACGCCGCCGGTGTGCCAGGCTTCGCGCTTCACCACGGAGACCATCCCCATGCATCCTCCTTCGGCCTGTTCACCACTGTGCGCCGCCAAACCCGTGCTGTTATTGCGGTCCTGGAACTGACTTGCGGTTGGCTGTGCCCTGCAAGTCCATGTCGAGCATGACAGCACTGTCTACTTTCTTGGGGTCGAGCCGCACCGGCATCCGGTCGACCATCAGCTTGACCAAGGGAACCGCCGCAATGTGAGGAGCTTTCTCCGAGGGATTGGAATAGAGCGCGATCCGAATGTTCTTCGGCCGGTTGCTTGGCGTCACCTGCGCCATGAGGTCTGGTCCGATGAATCCCACGAGCAACCCGCTTCCGTCAGCCAGCTTATGAATCTCATAGGCATTCGCGGCAGGAGGCACCCGTTCCAGCGCAAGATCGGGGCTCTGCGTCACCAAGGCCATGCCCAGAAATTGCGGGGCGATGAAGCCATAGCTTCCTATCGGTGCTTGTGAGAAACGGGTAGTGGCGGCGCTGAGTTCAGCCACGCCGTTCTTGGCCCGCAATTGACGACGCAACTCACCTTCGCTTCCCGTCGTCTCAATGACGACCGCCGCCGGTGCGGCCTTCTCCACCGACAACACTTCTGTCTTCCCTCCCCCTCCCCTCGCCGCATCGAGCGAGGCCGGAAGAGCACTCATGAAAAGCAGGCCGATCAGCATGCCAGCGAACAGATGACGGCCAGACACGGAACGAGCCGATCGTGGGACAGTGCGAGACATGGATACAGATCCTCCCTGGTTGGCCAAGACAGCGTAACTGGTCCGTTCAACGGATTCTAGGAATCCCCTGGTGGAAAAGCAAATGAAGAGAAATCAGAAAAGGTGGGGCGCCGCACGGCGCGATACGGGGTGTAACTTCCGAAAAGGAGAATGAGCTAATCCCGGTTTCTGTCCACAATCCGCTGATGAAGGCGCCGTTGATCCTGTCGCCCTTTGCCGCAGTCGGATTCGTGGGATTGAGGCACTTTGCCCGGAGGCGGAGACGAACCGTCTCTTTCATCTTCATGCCCGCACCTTAAAGCCATGCGTGACCACCATTCTCTCAATATGCCGTGCCACAGCCTGGCGGCATGTCGCTTGCTTCCTAGTAAGAAAGCGGAAATCGAGCCGAAGCGCATTACACAAGGAGGAGCCCTATGTCCGTAGCGAAGATCATTGAGATTAGTTCCGAATCGTCGAAGAGTTTCGAAGATGCCATCGTGAGTGGCATTGCCCGTGCCTCCAAGACCGTGCACAACATCAAATCGGCCTGGGTGAAGGAGCAACATGTGGTGGTCGACAACGGCAAGGTCGCCTTATACCGTGTCGACTTGAAGGTGACGTTCGTGCTGGATTGACGGGCTAGAGCGAGGGGAACTCAGTCAATGTCACCGGCTGGTCGTGAGGCGACGCGCGGGACGTTGCGCGCCGCGAATCATGATCGGACGCACGTTCTGCATAAGGCGAATGTCTCCGCTGCTTCGGTCACATAGCCATCCATATGAAACCGGCCCCCGGCGCTTCAGCGCCGGGGGCCGGATAAGCCGTTCATCGCTTCCTCAGAATACCTTGCAATCGCGAGGTAGCCCCCTTCTCCCCTTCATTCACTGATGTTCCTTTTTCTTCATTGGCTCATTCTTAGACGGAGCGTTTGCGCCAAGCCGATCTCGAATCTCTTGTTCGTTGGGGCTGGATGACAGACTTTGCATCACATGCGTATCGTCGAAGGCCGCCGCTTCCGTCAGGGCTTTATCTCTTGTGGCGTTGCCCTGACCTGGATCATTCGCAAGCGACTGACCCTTCACCGGATCGGTTGCTTTGTCCATCGGATAGCCAGGATGCTTCGGCAACGTCGCCGGATTGGCTGCGGCCGGTGCGCTGGTCAAAAACAGGACGGCCAGAATGGTGAGCAGGATAAGAGAGGTTTTCATGATGCGACCTCCTTGATAAGGGGGGAGAAACAGCAACGCCCTCATTGGCATGACACTGGCGAGGGCGCGAGGAAGCGGACGACTGGCAGAAATGCGGAAGTGTAAACGACGGAAACTCATTCCCCCGGTTTCATATAAACCTCCAGCTTATCAATTAGTCTGCATCCGGCTTTGGACCGTAGTCAAGCTGCCGGGGATCCGCGGGAGATGCTGGGTAGAGAGGGGTGGCGTGACAACAGAGCCGGAACAAGTGGCGGCAGGGATCCAGCAGGAGCTGCATTCGCCGCGCGCCGCGAAAGGGGGCCGGTCTTATTTCCGCTTCGACTCCCGAATACCTCGTGCTATCTGTTGATTGGTCTGATAATGCGTATAGGGCTAGTCGTAATCAGTTCTTGCTTTACTATGTTCTCCCCCTGCCAATAGAGTCGTGCCCTGTTCTCGAAGACATGATAGTCGTCAGTGTTTGCCATATTGGCCAGAGTAAGATCGCCAATATGTGAAGGGGTGGTCTCGTCAATTACTTCAATCTCGTATGCGATATCCAGGCGCCTATTGTTTGTATCTCTAAATTCGATCAGATCATTTTCTGTAAAGCAGAGGAAGATCGAGTCGAATCTACTTGGCTTGTGGGGAAAAGCTTCACGTCGAACGCTCTCGTAGACAAGTTCTCGGACAAATAGCCAACAGTTCGGGGATGTTTGTGGAGTGTACTTCTTGAGGATACGCCCCCAGTTTCCTGGCTTAATTACGCTCCCTGGCTCGAGTGGCAGGGAGTAACAGTAGTAGTAATGCTGTGGCATCGTTAGCCCCCAAAATAAGCGGGCACGTTACTTGGTGAGAGTACGGGTGTCAATGAGCGTTACTACGAATGGGGGAAAACGGTGGGACGCCGCGCGCTAGGGCCTCTTTGGTCAGAGACCCTGGCGGCAGTGAAGATGATCGGTCGCAGAGTTACTGCACTTCGACGGTGATGGTCTGGGTGGCCGAGACGAGTTTGTGGTCCTTGTTGGCGCCGGTCACGGTGATTTGATGTTTTCCTTTACTCACGCCCTTGAACGTCCCAGAAAAACCCTTCTGGTACTGATTGTCCAGGTACACATGGGCGTGTGCCGCCTCGGTGCCCTTGGTCAACTCGTACTTCAACTCGAACGTGTCGCCGACCTTATCTCCATCCTTGGGAGACGTGATCATAATCTTCGACCCGTCCTCGATTGGTGCATCTGCTGCAAAGACCGGGGCTCCGATCAGCGCGCCCACTAATGCGATGCCCAATCCCATGAACCCGATACGACCTCTCACATGCATAACGGCCTCCTTGTGTGAACCGGTTGAATGAACACTGCACCCTACCATCCCCTACGGGTGATTTTCTTGTTTGGATTCCGCTTTCCCGTGTAAGGCTGTGCGCCTCTCCCCGACTACCCCCCATGCCCCCCTCCACCCACTACGACATCATCATTATCGGTACCGGACCAGGCGGCGGCACCCTCGCCTATAAGCTGGCGCCTTCGGGGAAGAAAATCCTGCTGCTTGAGCGCGGCGGCTACCTGCCGCGCGAGAAAGACAACTGGAGCTCCAAGACCGTCTTCATCGACAACAAATACAAGGCCAAGGAAAACTGGAAGGACAAGGACGGCGGCACCTTCCATCCCGGCATCCACTACAACGTCGGCGGCAATTCAAAGGTCTACGGCGCGGCGCTGCTGCGCATGCGGGCACAGGATTTCGGCGAGGTGAAGCATCGCGGCGGCATTTCTCCGGAATGGCCGATCCGGTACGACGACCTCGAACCCTACTACACGCAGGCGGAGCATCTATACCACGTGCACGGCATTCGCGGTGAAGACCCGACGGAACCGAAGGCCAGCGCGCCGTACAAGTATCCAGCCCTCACGCACGAACCCCGCATTCAAGAACTCCACGACGACTGGCAGAAATGCGGCTACAAACCTTTTCATCTGCCGGTCGGTGTGATGTTGAACGAGCAACAGAAAGAACAAAGCACCTGCATCCGGTGCAACACCTGTGACGGCTATCCCTGCTTGGTGAATGCGAAGGCCGATTCGCAAGTGGTCTGCGTCGATCCGGCCCTGCAATATCCGAACGTAACGATGATCACGAATGCCTTGGTGATCAGGCTCGAGGCGAGCGGCAAGGGGCGAGAGGTGACAGGCGTCGTCGTGGAAAGAAACGGGGAGATGGAAACGTACAAGGCCGATATCGTGGTGGTGTCAGCGGGCGCGATCAACTCGGCGGCGCTGTTGCTGAAATCGGCGAATGACAAACATCCCAACGGCCTCGCGAATTCATCCGACATGGTGGGCCGGAACTACATGTGTCACAACAACTCGGCCATGCTCGTGATCTCGAAGAAGCCGAACCCGACCGTCTTTCAAAAGACGATCGGACTCAACGATTTCTATCACTCATCGCTGGACTGGGACTTTCCCATGGGCCATATCTCCATGATCGGTAAGTCAGACTTGGATACGCTGCGGGCTGGCGCACCAGCCTTCGCGCCCGGCTTCGCGCTCGATCAGTTGGCTAAACATTCGCTCGACTTCTGGATGACTTCAGAAGACTTGCCCGATCCCGATAATCGCGTGCTGGTCGACAAGGACGGCACGATCACGCTGGCCTATACGGAAAACAATCTTGAAGCGCACCAGCGGCTCGCCGCGAAGCTGAAGAGCATGATGAATCACATCGGCTGCGAGGAGCATCTGCTGCCGACACACCTCTATCTCGGAAAGAAGATTCCCATTGCGGGTACAGCGCACCAGTGCGGGACCGTCCGCTTCGGTCGCGATCCGAAGACTTCCGTGCTCGACGTGAACTGCAAAGCGCACGATCTGGAGAATCTCTACGTCGTCGATGCGAGCTTCTTTGTCTCCAGCAGCGCAGTAAATCCCTCGCTGACGATTATCGCAAACGCGTTGCGGGTCGGAGACCACTTGCTGAAACGGTTGCACGCATGATCGCCAGAATGATGGAGGAGCGCGAGCATCAGGACGAGGCCTGCAAAATTACTCCGGGACGGAAGCACGTCGTGATTTTGGGCGGAGGCTTCGGCGGGGTCTATGCCGCGATCGAATTCGAAAAGACACTGGCCCGTGATGCGGACGTGGACGTGACGCTCGTCAACCGGGAGAACTTTTTTCTTTTTACCCCGATGCTGCACGAAGTCGCCTCCAGCGACCTCGACATGACCAACATCGTGAACCCGATCCGCAAGCTCCTGCGCCGCGTGGAGTTCTTCCACGGTGAAGTGCAATCGATCGATTTGGAACGGCGGCAGATCCGCGTCGTCCATGGACAGACACACCATGGACACACGCTGCCCTACGATCATCTCATCCTGGCCTTCGGATCGGTCACGAACTTCTACGGCCTCCCCGGTCTGGCGGAACGAGCGTTGACGATGAAGACGCTCGGTGATGCCATCTATCTGCGCAATCGGATGATCGCCCATCTGGAAGAAGCCAACTTTGAATGTGCGGCCTCGCTGCGCAAGCCGCTCCTAACCTTCGTGGTCGCGGGCGGCGGGTTCGCTGGCGTGGAAACGATCGCCGGGATGAACGATTTTCTCCGGGAGGCGCTCCCCTTCTATCCCCACTTGAAACCCGACATGCTGCGTCTGGTGCTGGTGCATTCGGGCAACGTCATTCTGCCGGAACTCGGCGGGCAATTAGGCCGCTACGCGCATGAGAAATTGTCGGAACGCGGAGTCGAAATCAGAACCAACGCGAAGGTGGTCGAACTGTCGGACCATGAAGTGTGTCTCAGCGACGGGACGCTCATCACATCCAGCACGCTGGTCTGGACGGCCGGTACCGCGCCCAATCCCCTCCTCGCAACGTTGCCCTGTCAGACCAAAGGGGGTCGCCTGCTCGTGAACGACTGTCTGGAAGTTTCGGGCTGGCCCGGTGTCTGGGCGTTGGGCGACTGCGCCTTGATTCCGGATCAACAAACCGGTGGCTACCACCCGCCGACAGGCCAACATGCCTTGCGTGAAGCAAAAATCGTCGCCCGCAATGTGGCGGCGGCCTTTCGGGGGACGGCCATGCAGCCCTTCCGGTTCAGGACGATCGGCCAGCTTGCGGCTATCGGCCGGCGCACGGGGGTCGCCAGAATTCTGGGCTTCAATTTCTCCGGGGTAATTGCCTGGTCCTTGTGGCGCGCGATCTATCTCAGCAAGCTCCCGCGCATCGAAAAGAAAGTCCGCGTGGTGCTCGACTGGATGCTCGATCTGATTTTCTCGAAAGATATCGTCCAGTTCCAGACGGTCCGCGGCCAGGCTCCGGCCTCCATCGCCGTTGCTCAAGCGGCGGCACAGCTTGTGGCAGAGCCAGCCGGTTCCAATACGAGGTAAGGCATGCCGCTCAGGAGCCGACTGGTGTGCTTTTCTGTGATCCTCGCGGTGCTTCTGTGCCTGCCGACGAGGCAGGCGTTCGCCGCAGAGAGTTCCTCGGCGGTGGTGACCGCCGTCGCTTCCGTTGGCTTCACCGTCTCCGACATGGACCGGTCCGTCGCCTTCTACCGCGACGTGCTGACGTTCAAACCAGTCAGCGATGTGGAAGTGGACGGGCCGGAATACGATCAACTTTGGGGCATCTTCGGCGTACGGGCGCGCGTGGTGCGGCTGCAGCTTGGCGAACAGCAGTTGGACTTGATCGAGTTTCTGTCGCCGCCCGATGTCCGGCCGATACCTGTCCCTTCCTACAGTAACGATCTCTGGTTCCAGCACGTCGCCATCGTGGTGCGCGATATGGAAGCCGCCTGGGAGCAATTACGGAAGCATCATGTCCGGCAGATTTCTCCTCGTCCGCAGACGATTCCTGTTTCCAACACTGCTGCAGCCGGCATCAAGGCGATCAAATTTCGTGATCCGGATGGCCACAATCTCGAATTTCTCTGGTTCCCGGACGGCAAGGGTCATCCTCGTTGGCATCAGGCCGGTTCCAACATCTTCATGGGCATCGACCACACGGCCATGACGGTACGGAGTACTGAGAACAGCATTGGATTCTATCGCGATCTGCTCGGCATGACGGTTGCGGGCGGCACGTTGAATATGGGAGCAGAGCAAGAACATCTCGACAGTTTGCCCGGTGCCAAGGCGCGCGTGACCGGTATGAACCCGGTGGTTGGTCCCCCCGGTGTGGAGTTCTTGGAGTATCAACTGCCGACGGCGGGTCGGCCGTTCCCGATTAATTCACACCCGACCGATCTCTGGCACTGGCAGACGACCTTGGTCGTGCCTGATGTGGAGGCTGCGGCCGCACGTTTGCAAGGGATGGGGCGATTCGTGTCGTCTGGAGTGGTGACGTTGCCGGACAAGGTTCTGGGATTCACGAAAGGATTTCTGATCCGTGACCCCGATGGCCATGCGCTCCAACTCGTGGTGCGAGAGCCATAACACGCGTGATCAAGACGTGGTGCTCCTCCTTGTGGGTTGTGGCTCGTTCGCTGTCGAGTGGTAGATCAGCTTCGAGCAGCCGCTGAATTCGTCTGATCTATCCGAGACCCTACCCGACCGCTGAAGGAGAACGGTGAAATTCCTCGACCACCGGGAATACGAGTGTGGCGAAGTCCCAGTACCGCATGCGAATCGCTTCAGAATGGGTCCCAGCTTCGAAGACGATATACTCGTCCTCCGTCAGCGAGCGATCGACGTACACCGGGAGGCCGTAGAGGGGGCCGAACGGCGGCATCGCACCCACCTCGCAATCCGGAAAGAGACCCTTGAATTCCTGCTCCGTCGCGAGTCGAACGTGGTTGGTCATGAAGACGTCCCGGAGGCGGTGGAGATCAACGTGCAAACCGGCCGGGAGGACCGTCATCACAAACCGGCCGTCCACTTTGAGGATCACGACCTTGGCCATCTCTCGCACCGGCGTCTGGAGCACCTCGGCGAGCACGGCCGCGCGATAGGCCTCGCGGTGGGGCAGCACGTTGTAATACACATGTTCCCGGTCAAGATATTCTTTCAAAGTCCGCGAGATGGACATGATTACACCTCCTGAGGTGATGAGCGACCTTCCAGAGAAGGTCGAGTCTGGAATGGATGAGAGGGGCTGTTGTCTGGCGGTTGACGGCGTGTGTCTGGCGAGGAGCGAGTCTCACGATTGCAACTCCACACGCTTGCCGGTGAACGGATGAATGATTGTCAGTATACTCCGTCGACAAGGTGAAGTCTTGGGGAAAAATACACGATAGCGGTATGAAGTATTCTCCAGCTGCCACTGACAGAACCCTCGCCCTCAAGCAACAAGAGGGTCTTCTCATTCAGGTCGCCGGGAGTCCATCCCGGCCAACCGGGCTTGCCGGTATTTAGGTAAAGGTGCTAGGCTTCTCTCCTCCTGCGAGGCCTTCCATGACCCCTCAGGTCGCCGATCCGGAAAAAGAACCGCTCAAGTCCGCACTCGAAGCCCTCCGCGAAAGCGAAGAGTTTAAAACCCGTCTCATTGAAGGCAGCCGCGACTGCATCAAAGTGCTCGATCTCAACGGGCGGCTGCTGTCCGTCAATACCGGCGGCATGGCCGCGCTCGAAATTTGCGATCTCGGGCCGGTTGTCGGTACCTCCTGGATCGATTTTTGGCAAGGTGCCGATCGGGACGCAGCGCGGCGCGCCGTTGAAACCGCCCGCACCGGCGGCCTGGGGCGCTTTGTCGGCTACTTCCCGACCGCGCAGACGAAGACCCCCAAGTGGTGGGACGTCGTCGTCAACGCCATTCTCGACAAAGATGGCAAGCCGGAGAAACTGCTCGCCCTGTCGCGTGATGTGACTGAACTGAAGCTGGCCGAGCAACGCCTGCGCCAGTCACACGACGCGCTCGAACGGCAGGTCGCAGCGCAGCATACGGACCTGGCGCGGACCGGCGCCGCCTTGCGAGAACTCGTGGAAGGGGTGGAATCGAAGGTGGGCGAGCAGTTCTTTCCAGCGCTCGTCCAGCAACTCGCGAAAGTCCTCAACGTGACTTACGCGTTCGTGTCCGAGTTCTGCGTTGATCGGACCAAGGTGCGCACATTAGCCTTTTGGGCGGGAGACCACTTCGAAAAGAATTTCGAGTACGCGATTGCCGGGACGCCGTGCGAAAAAGTATTAGCCGGCGAGACGTACCACTGTGCCGACCACGTGGCCGACCAGTTTCCGCACGACAAAGAGGAGTTGGAAAAACTCGGCGTGCAGAGTTATCTGGCCATCCCGGTGACCAGTGCGAGCGGACAGGTGCTGGGCCATCTGGCAGTAATGGACCGCGCGCGCATGGAGTTGGAACAGCTGGATCTCTCCATCTTTAAAATTTTCGGTACCCGTGCCGGCGCGGAGCTCGAACGCACGCATATGGAGGCTCTCATTAAAGAAAACGAGGAACGGTTACGTGACCTGTTCGACGAGGCGCCGATCGCCTATGTGAACGAAGACCTGGATTCCCGCTTTATCCGGGCCAATCGTACGGCCATGAAGACTCTCGGCATCACGCCCGACCAAGTCGAGGGAACTTACGGCGCCTCGTTCATTCCCGATACGCCCGATGCGCAACGACGTTTGAAAGACGCGTTCGATTCCATCGGCAAAGGAATTGACACCAGCGGCGTCGTACTCGAACTGCGCCGCAAGGACAACGGCAAACCGCTCTGGATTCAATGGTGGTCCCGGCCCGATCCCAGTGGCGCATACACGCGGACGATGTTTGTGGACATCACCGAGCGCGTGCTGATGGAACAGGAAAAAGCCCGGCTCGAAGCGGCCAACGTCTACCTACAGGAAGAAATCAAGACCGAACACAACTTTGAAGAGATTATCGGCACGTCGACCGCGATCAAGAAGGTGCTCCAGGCGATTGAGAAAGTCGCGGCAACGGATGCAACCGTCCTGGTGACCGGCGAAACGGGAACCGGCAAGGAACTGATTGCGCGCGCGATTCACCACTTGAGCAACCGAAAAGACGGCGTGCTCGTGAAGGTCAATTGCGCAGCAATCCCGGCCGGCTTGATCGAGAGCGAGTTGTTCGGACATGAAAAAGGTGCCTTCACCGGGGCGCTCGCGCGGAAGGTCGGCCGCTTTGAATTGGCCGACAAGGCGACGATCTTTCTCGATGAGGTCGGCGAAATCCCGCTGGAACTGCAGACAAAGCTGCTCCGTGTGCTGCAAGAAGGCGAGTTTGAACGGCTGGGCAGCACCAAGACGTTGAAGGTAAACGTGCGGGTGATCGCGGCCACCAACCGCGATTTGGAAAAGGAAGTGCGCGAGGGGCGGTTCCGGTCGGACCTGTATTATCGGCTCAAAGTATTTCCGATTGCGCTGCCGGCCTTGCGCGAGCGAAAACAGGACATTCCCTTGTTGGTGTCCTATTTTGTCACACGCTTCTCGGGCACGATGGGGAAAAAGGTCGAGTCGGTGTCGGCGGCAGCGATGGAGATGTTAAAAAACTATCCCTGGCCCGGCAATATCCGCGAACTGGAACATGTGATCGAGCGCGCAGTCATTCTGAGTCAAGGAGCCGAACTCGAACTCGGCGACTGGATGCCGAAGAGCGCCAGCTCCTCCGGCACAACACCGCTGGCCACGCTGGAAGAAACGGAACGCGACCACATCATTCAAGTGCTGACCCATACGAATTGGCGCGTGAGCGGCGAGAAAGGAGCCGCCGCCATTTTGGGTCTCAAACCCACCACTCTTGAAGCCCGCATGAAGAAGCTCGGCATTTCGAGACCTCTTTGAAGAGCGCTCCTCTTTGCCATCCAGCCTTAGCGACCAGCTTCCCGCATTTTCCCAACATTTCGTGACCGTCCCAATATATTGGGAGCGGAACTCCTGAGTTTTCTCCACATTTCATCGTCGCCTCGTCTTCAAACTAATCTAAAGCATCTTTTCACCAATAGGTTATGAACGTTCTCCGCTGCCGTGATCACCCTGGCATCCGGGTTGCTGAGTACTCCGGTCAGCGAGCTGATTCAACGAACATGAGGATGCAATGCTGAGAATCACAAAAGTTCGAGAAGACGGAACGGCGGTCGTCTTGAAACTCGAAGGAAAAATCACGGCTCAGTGGGCGTCGCTGCTGGATGGAGAATGCCGGACGATCCTTCGACAGAAGAAGACGGTGCATCTCGACTGCGCGAAGGTCGATTTCATGGATGAGCAAGGCATGGAGGTGTTGAAGAACCTCCCCCGGAAGAATGTCACCCTTATCGGCGCTCCTGAGCATGTGACGGAGCTGCTGCAGATCGGAGGTTGGTCATGAACTCGGTCGCCACCACGTATACAGAATCTTTGGATCATGCTCCATCGGTCAACCGGAAAACACACACTGCCAAGATGCCTGGTCTCACGAAGAGCGAAGATCGGCTGATCGCCAGGCTTCGACATGGTGACGAAGGGGCCTTCGACGAGCTGGTAAATCAGCATCACGGCTCACTGATCCGGGTGGCCCTCGGCTATGTGGCCGACCGTGACGTCGCGGAGGAAGTCGTGCAAGACACCTGGATGACGGTGATCGAGAAGCTAGACAGTTTCGAAGGTCGCTCGTCGCTTCGGACCTGGATCTTCGGGATTCTCATCCATAAGGCGAAAGACCGCGGGGTGCGTGAAAAGCGACATACCACCTTCTCCACGTTGGAATCCTATGACGATGACAATGAAGAAGCCGTGGACCCGGCGCGGTTTCAGCAGTCTGGGGAATGGGCCGGCCACTGGGCGTTTCCGCCGCAACCCTGGGATGACCGGACACCGGAAAAACTCTTGGCGTCGAAACAAGCGACCGACTGCATGCAGGAGGCGATTAGCAATCTGCCTTCAACGTTGCGGGACGTGTTGATCATGAGAGATGTCGAAGGCATCGAGTCGACCGAAATTTGCGAGCTGTTGAAGATTACCGAAACGAATCTCTATGTCCGGCTGCATCGGGCTCGCGAGCGGGTGCGTCAAGCTGTAGAAACGTACCTGGAGGGTGGTCAATAGAGGTGTAAGAAATCCAGAAATAGAGAGACTCAGGTAGTGACACCCCAACCGGAGGGCTCTCTGAATGAAAGATCACCCCTCACAATGGATCGTCAGTGGACTCACCTGCCGCAGCATCACTGAGTTGACATCCGACTATCTCGACGAACGACTACCAATCGTAAGGAAGGTTCGCGTCACCTTGCACCTCGCGACATGCGCAGACTGCCGCGCCTATGTGGAACAGATCGCGCTGGTCCAGGATGCGATGGCATATCTACCCAAATTGCTTCCCTCTCCCATCAACCGGCTGCGCCTCAGCCAGCACTTTGCCCGTTGCCAGACCCCTTTGCAGTGATCGAAACAATTCGGGTATGCTGTAACACTTCCCGTACGGCGCGACGTCACCATCATGGGGCTCAACGCCCTTCGGCGTTTTGATTCATCACCACGGAGACTGCATGGAGAGCGCGCTCTTTTACGACCGTCTGCAATTTGCGATCACCGCCACCTTTCACTATCTCTTTCCACAATTGACCATGGGGTTGGCACTGCTGCTGTTCTACTTGAGGAGCAGGGCGCTCCGGACCGGCGATGAGCATTACCATCGTGTGGCCCGGTTCTGGACGACAATCTTCGCCTTGAGCTTCGCCTTCGGCGTGGTCACCGGCATTCCGCTGGAATTTCAGTTCGGCACCAACTGGGCGAAATTCTCCAACTTCGCCGGCGGCGTCATCGGGCAGACGCTGGCGATGGAAGGGATGTTCGCCTTTTTTCTGGAATCGTCGTTTCTGGGAATCTTGCTCTACGGCGAGAACCGATTCAGCCGCCGCACGCAATGGTTCGCCTCGCTGATGCTGTTTCTCGGCTCCTGGCTGTCTGGCTATTTCATTCTGGCCACGAATGCCTGGATGCAACACCCAGTCGCCTATACAATTGCGCCTGACGGGCGCCTGTTCGTCGACAGTCTTTCCGGCTTGCTCACCAATCCCTGGCTGCTCTGGCAATTCACGCATAATATGACGGCGGCGGTTGTCACCGCCTCGTTCGTCATGGCGGCGGTCGGGGCGCTCTACCTGCTTTCGAACACGCACCTGGACTATGGTCGAACGTGTGTTCGCACTGGTGTGGTGGCCGGAGCCGTCGCGTCCGCGCTGATGATTTTCCCCACGGGCGACGGGAATGCGAAGCAGGTGTTCGAGCATCAGCCGGTCAAGGGTGCGGCCTTCGAAGGCTTGTTTCGCACCGAGCGCGGCGCCGACCTTCTCCTGGTCGGCCAGCCGAACATGGAAACCATGACCATCGACAATCCGATTGTCGTGCCTGATGCGCTCAGCATGCTGGTGTACAACCGGCTCTATGCCAAGGTGAAAGGGCTCGATGCGTTTCCGCGGAAGGACTGGCCCGATAATCTGCCGCTTCTCTATTACTCGTACCACGTCATGGCCGGTCTGGGGACCATCTTCGTCTCGGTAATGGGCCTGGCCCTGCTCTGGCTGTGGCGAGGACGGCTCTTCACCGCCAATTGGCTGCTGTGGCTTCTCCTCTTGTCGGCGCCGTTTCCCTATATCGCGACGACCGCCGGGTGGATGACCGCCGAACTCGGCCGCCAGCCCTGGCTGGTCTATGGCCTGCAGCGAACCGCAGAGGGCGCGTCGCCGCTCGTCCATTCCGGGAACGCCCTGTTCACACTGCTCGGTTTTCTCGGACTCTATCTGATGCTCGGCATTCTCTTCCTCTTCTTGTTCGTTGAAACGATTCGGCACGGACCGGCAGACGGTTCGACCGGCCACGCGGGATAGTCGGAGCACGTACGATGGAAACGTTTTGGTACATGGCTGTGACGCTGATGCTAGGGATCTATGTCGTGCTCGACGGATTCGACTTCGGCGTGGGCATCGTCTTTCCCCTCGTGACACGAACCGAACGGGAGAGGCGAACTGCCCTGGGCGCGATCGGACCGGTCTGGAACGGGAATGAAGTCTGGCTGCTGGCCAGCGGCGGCCTGCTCTTCTTCGCGTTTCCGAAAGCCTACGCGGCCGGGTTCAGCGGCTTCTATCTGGCGTTGATCCTCGTGTTATGGCTGTTGATCGCCCGCGGGCTCGCGCTCGAGTTGCGGTCGCATGTGGACCATGTGCTCTGGCGCCAGTTCTGGGACCTGGCGTTTTGCTGTGCCAGCGCGCTGCTGGCAGTAGTGTTCGGCGCAGCATTGGGCAACTTGATCCGCGGCGTGCCATTAAATCCGGACGGCTATTTCTTCGTCGCGCTCTGGACGGACTTCATGACGGGACCGGAGCCGGGGATTCTCGATTGGTACACGGTGCTCATGGGGCTCGCGACCGCTGCGATCCTCGCCTTCCACGGTGCCAATTATCTGGCCATGAAATGCGACGGCGAGCTGCGAGCCCGGGCGACTCGCGTGTCGGCGTTGAGCGGGTTCACCGTCGTCGGCCTGGTCGTGGTGGTCCTCGCCACGGTCCCCTTCGTGCAACCGACCTTCCGACTCAATTACGCGGCCCATCCCGTCGGATACGTCTTCCCATCCCTCGGCGTGGCCGCGCTGGCGGCTGCGCTCCACTTTCGACGGCTCGATGGGGATGCCGCCGCGTTTGGCGCTTCGAGCCTGTTCATCCTGGCGATGCTCACCAGCACCGCTTGGGGGTCCTATCCCAACATTCTGATTGCCACAACCGGCCCGGCTAACAGTCTCACGATTACCAACGCAACTGCCGGCGCCTATGGGATGCAGGTCGGTCTGTGGTGGTTCCTGGTCGGATTCAGCCTCGTGATCGTCTATCAGGTCTACGCTCACCGTGCGTTCTGGGGGAAAGTCAGCCTGGACAAGCACTGATCGGCCGACCCTCTCTTCGTAAGATTCCTCCTGGTCACCCGACTCATCCACAGACGGCTCCGCGAGATGTCCCGGGGTCAGTTCGCGAGAAGGAGATCGACGATGAAAGCCATTGCCGTGATTCCCGGACAAGCGAATTCCATTCATCTGGCTGAGCTTCCTAAACCCTCCGTGAGCGATATTCCGAACGGCCGAGGAGTCCTCGTCCAAGTGTTGCGGGTGGGTGTCGATGGTACAGATAAAGAAATTAACGCCGCCGAATACGGCCAATCCCCTCCGGGCTACGACTTCCTTGTGATCGGTCACGAATGCTTCGGCCGTGTCCTCGAGGTCGGCCACAATGTCACGGAGTTCATGCCGGGCGACTACATTGTGCCAACGGTGCGGCGACCCGGAGGAAGCTTTTATGACAAGATCGGCCAGTACGACATGACGACCGAAGACACGTACTATGAGCGAGGCATTAACCTCCGGCATGGATATCTGACGGAATACTTCGTGGATGACCCCGAGTACATTGTAAAAGTCCCCAAGGGGTTGAAGCATGTTGCTGTGTTGCTCGAGCCGACCTCGGTGATAGAAAAAGGGATTATCCAGGCCTACGAGGCTCAACGCCGCTTGAAAGTCTGGCGGCCGAAACGCGCTGCTGTGTTAGGCGCCGGCACGATCGGCATGCTGGCAGCTATGTCATTGCGAATGCGCGGGCTGGATGTGGTGAGCTTCGGCCGGAATCCCGCCCCGTATCGGAATTCGGAATTGCTCGCTGAGATCGGCGCGCACTACATCTCAACGCAGGACATATCCATAAAAGCGGCGGCGGAGAAGTATGGTCCCTTTGATCTGATATTCGAGGCCACCGGCTTCGCGCCGATCGTCTTCGAAGCGATGGAGCATCTGGGAAAGAATGGCGTCTTGATCCTCTCCAGCGTAACCGGTGGCGGCCGAAACGTTCAGGTTCCGGCCGACATGATCAACCTGGGATTCGTCCTCGGCAACAAGGTGATGGTAGGGACGGTAAATGCCAACCGGGAATATTTCGAGGCCGGTGTGTATGATCTGTCGCGCGCGGAACTCGAATTTCCTGGCTGGCTTTCGAAGTTCCTTACGCATCCTGTGGCAGGGCTGGACAACTATCAGGAGATGATGCAGACACTGACCACGGAGCGGAGCGCGATCAAGGTCTATGTGAACGTGGCGTATGATTGAGACTGCAGGTGCACCATTTAGCTCTGAGTCCGGTTCCGAGATTTCCCCGCATTGACTTCGTTATTCGAAGCGCGCAGGGTGCAATCACGCACTCGCGCCACAATCACCAGGAGGCCCTCGATGAAAAAGATCCTACTATCAGTCGTAGCAGTGATGTGTCTGGTCGGCTTCACCTCACTCTCGTCGGCAGACGAGATGGGCAAAATGAAGGGCGAGATGAAAGGTGAGAAAGACAAGATGAAGGGCGAGATGAAGGGGAAGGGCGATGAGATGAAGGGGAAGGGCGATGAGATGAAGGGCAAGCACGACGAGATGAAGGGTGATATGAAGGCTGAGAAGGACAAGATGAAAGGCGAGATGAAGGGGAAGATGGGAGAAATGGGTAAGTAAGACGCCCGCCTTGCTCTCGCTCCTTACAGGCCTGCGCTCGGGACATCCCGACCGCAGGCCGTGCTGTTTCTGGACAAGTCCGGGATTCCTGTAAGGACTGGCGGCCCTATGCGACTTACCGGCAGGCGATGCACAACAATCTTAACAACTCCATTACCGAGGAGCCTGCCATGGCATACCTCCAACAAGTCGAGCCAAGCTTGAACGACGATCGCGATACAGTGGACGCGCCGATACCTTTCTCGATGACCGTCATGCCTGAAGCCCCTGAACGGAACGATCCGCCGGCTCAGGTGATCGAACGGGTCTATCGGCACACGCTCCCGGTGCGTCTCGGACATTGGCTGAACGTCGTCTGTTTGTTCATTCTGATCATGAGCGGGCTGCAGATCTTCAATGCTCATCCTGCACTCTATTGGGGTGATCGCTCCGATCGCGACAAGCCGTTGCTCTCGATCCGCCCCATGAAGACCGAGAGCGGCGAGACGCGCGGAGTCACCACGATTCTCGGACACCAGTTCGACACGACAGGCGTGCTCGGCTACTCGAATGGCTCCGGCCGCGCCTTCCCGGCCTGGGCCACGATTCCAAGTGCTCGCTGGCTCGCCATGGGACGCCAGTGGCATCTCTTTTTCGCCTGGGTCTTTGTCATCAATGGCCTGCTCTTCATGGCCTATGCACTGAGCAGCCGGCATGTTACGCGCGATCTGGCTCCAACCGGCCAAGATCTCCGCGAGATCGGGAAGGCGATCAACGATCACGTCCGCCTGCGGCATCCCTCGGGAGAGGAAGCCAAGCGCTATAACGTCTTGCAGAAGTTGGCCTACATGGGCGTGCTGTTAGGACTGGCGCCGCTGATTATTCTCACAGGCCTGACGATGTCTCCGACGATCGACACGGCCTTCCCCTGGCTCCTGACGATTTTCGGCGGCCGCCAGGCGGCGCGCACCATTCATTTCATTGCCTGCTTTGCCTTCGTGGGGTTTATCGTCATCCACGTATCGCAGGTCATCCTGACCGGCCTCTTCAACAATCTTCGCTCCATGACCACCGGATGGTTTGTGGTCAAGCATGAAGGAGTCCGTCATGAAGCTTAAGACCGCTATGGAACGCCGACAATTTCTGAAGGGGACGCTCGGAGCCGCGAGTCTGGTCGCACTCGCCGGCTGCGACAATTTGACGCAGAGCAGTTGGTTCCCATCGATCCTCAACAAGGCCGAGAAACTGACCGATCGTGTCCAGCGAACTGTCACACCGGTCAACGCCCTGGCGAAGGAGTATCACGAATCGGAGGTGTCACGCGTGTTCCCGGCCAACGGTAATGTCGATCCCGGCACAGCCAACTATGCCGCCCATCTCGAGCAGAATTTTTCGGAGTGGAATCTTGAGATCATCGGACTGGTCAGAACACCCATGAGCTGGTCCCTGGCGGCAATCAAGGAACTACCGGCGCGAATACAGATTACCCGGCATGATTGCGTCGAAGGTTGGAGCGCCATCGGAAAATGGACCGGTGTCCCGCTCGGTGATTTGATGCGCCAGGTCCAACCGCTCCCGAACGCCCGCTATGCCGTCTTTCATTGTGCCGATGTTGATGACGAGGGCGTGGCCTATTACGAGAGCATGACGATCGCCGACACCTATCATCCCCAAACGATCCTCGCATACGAACTGAACGGCGCACCGTTGGATGTCCCGCACGGAGCCCCGTTGCGTCTCCGGTTCGAACGGCAGCTGGGGTACAAGCACGCCAAGTATGTCATGAAGATCGAGTTGGTCGAGACCCTCGACGGCATTGGCGGTGGAAGAGGCGGGTATTGGGAAGATCAAGGCTATGAATGGTACGCGGGCATCTAGCGGGATGCTGAGAAATTCGCTGGTCTCACCCGCCCAACCTCTGCGCGCCTGGGCTGGGCAGGTGAGAGTGTCGACTCGTTTGACCATCCTGGAAGTCCTCGGACTGGTCGTGCTCTCGAGCCTGACGGGCTGTCTGTCGCCGATTGCGATGCATCGGGCGGTGATCGAATATGACCGCACCGTCAGCTATGTCGAAGCCGACCTCTTGCTGCTGAACATCGCCCGAGCCCGGTATCACCGGCCGGTGCATTTCACCGCCGTCTCCAGCGTAGCGGCCACGTTCGATTTCCGCACGAACGCGGGCATTCGCGGAGGAATCGGCCCTTCAACCGACTCCACTGAACGAGCCATCAATCTGGAGTACAGTGCAAGTGTCGCTGAGAATCCGACGATTACGATCGTGCCGATTACGGGAGAGGAGTTTACCAAGCGGGTGCTGCGCCCCCTCGACGAAGACAAATTCGAATTCCTGGTCCGCCAGGGCTACGATATCAACATGGTCTTACGCCTTATGGCGAAGGGCATTGCCATCGAAGAGGATCAGGGCCCTCGCGTCCTGTTCAACCAACCGTCGCATGGAGACGGCTACGTGGAGTTCCGTCGCCGCCTCCTGCATCTCGCAGGTTTGGACGCAGAGCGGAAACTCTTCGTCGAGCCGGTCCTCTT
>Ga0335070_10000863_pt1 | contig 34634 bp, 32 predicted proteins | sample Lox_Sample_13_FD_206722 | JGI IMG/M metagenome (GOLD analysis project Ga0335070, IMG submission 206722) | Soil microbial communities from Loxahatchee National Wildlife Refuge, Florida, United States - Lox_Sample_1.3 | ecosystem: Environmental > Terrestrial > Soil > Wetlands | place: USA... | reverse complement strand
CGGTTCCAATCATCTGGAGGAGAGTGACTCCCGGCTTCTACACCTCTGTCCTGTTTGTCTCCGCAAGCTCCAGCACAGCACAGGATTCGACATAATAAAGCGCTACGATAAACTCAGAGTCTTTTGCAAAGATCAAGGCTTTGATGAAGAAGCGCTGTGGATACGAAACCGGCTTAATTATATTTCGGGGAATTTGTAAAAATGAAGAACTCAGAGATAGCCAGAGTGTTTCAGGATATGGCCGACCTTCTCGAACTCAAGGAGGATAATATTTTTAAAATAAGGGCTTACCGGCGGGCCGCGCAGGTTATCGAACACCTCCCCAAAGAAATGGCAGCCATGCTGGAACAGGGAGAGGACTTTCAAAAAATCCCCGGAGTCGGCGAAGCAATAGCGAACAAGAGCACGGAACTGATAACGACCGGAAAGCTCAAAGCGTACGAGGACCTCAAAGCTGAATTCCCCGAGGGCATAACAAGACTTTTAGAAATACCCGGTGTCGGACCGAAGACAGCGCACCGGCTGGCAACAGAGTTGAAGATAAGATCCGCAGAGGAGCTGGAACAGGCCATCCTGGGGGGGAAAGTCGCTCACCTCTTCAGGATGGGCGACAAGACTGCGCAAAACATACTCCGCCAGATCCAGGCTACCCGCCGCAAGGATCAGCGCATCCCCATCGGTCAGGCCCTGCCGATCGTTGAGGATATCCTGAATACACTCCGGGTTCTTCCGGGAGTTAAAAACATGACTCCTGCTGGAAGCCTGAGACGATTTCGGGAAACCGTCGGCGACATCGATATCATGGGAACCGCTGACAATCCGGAGATGGTTATTAATAAATTCGTTGCCCTGCCTCTAGTAAAGGAAGTCCTTGCCAAAGGGCCGACGAAAGCGAGTGTCATCCTGTCGCCGGGACTCCAGACTGATTTAAGAATGGTCGAGCATGATGAATTCGGGTCGCTCCTCCAGTATTTCACGGGAAGCAAACAGCACAACATAACACTCAGAACGAAGTATCAGAAGAAGGGGCTTAAACTCAGTGAATACGGAATCACGGATGTCGACAAAGACAGGCTCGAAAAATTTGCCACAGAAGAGGCATTTTACCGGCGCCTGGGAATGCAATATATCCCACCGGAGATAAGGGAGGATCAGGGGGAAATTGAATTGGCTGAAGAACACAGAGTCCCCCGACTCGTTGATCTTAAGGACATCCGGGGCGACTTTCACGCGCATTCAAAATGGAGTGACGGCAATAACTCCATCGAAGAGATGGCCATAGCTGCAAAGGATGAAGGCTATGAATATATTGCGATCACCGACCATTCCAGCGGACTCGGCATAGCGCACGGCTTAACGGAGGAACGCTTAAAAAAGCAGACCGAGGAAATCCGAGGTCTGAATCGCCAGTTCAAAGGCTTTCGCATCCTTTGCGGTATGGAAGTTGACATCAGAGCCGACGGTTCTATTGATATGCCCGATCACATGTTGGCCGAGCTTGATATCGTCGTTGCTGCGGTTCATACATCGTTCAACCAGAGCGAAGATCGTGTTACGCGGCGTATCCTTAAGGCAATTGAAAACCCTCATGTCGACATCATTGCCCACCCGACGAGCCGCCTCATCGGTGAGCGGGAGCCGACGGCAGTTGATATGGAAGCTGTCTTCAATGCTGCAGCCAAACACAAAAAAGTCCTGGAGATCAACGCAATGCCGAGCCGTCTCGACCTCAAGGACATTCACATCCAGCGGGCACGGGAACAGGGGGTCATGCTTGCCATCGGGACGGATGCTCACATTGCCGGCCAGCTGAAATTGATGCGCTTCGGTATTGGCATCGCCAGACGCGGCTGGTGCCAGCCGCAGCATATCCTTAACTGTATGCGTGTAGATAAAGTCCTGGCTTATTTCAAAAGGTGATACAGAAAAAATACTGATTTCCTCTCTTGAATTCGGATTAAATAATCCCTTTGGCACTTAACCTTGATACAATCGCGGACATGAGCCCCGGACAGTGACGCTGCAAGAATACAAAACACCTGCCGTGTCCGCTGATCACCTTTATTCGCTGGCGCTTGTACAGTGCCTGCGCTATCTGTCGCGCAGCATCCTCACACGATATCTGCAGCCAGGCAGGCACGCGGTCCCGCATTTCAGGATGATGGACACCCCATTTATCGACCTGGCGGATTTCAGTGTGCACATAGCCCGGAGCGATCAGGACAACACCGACGCCATGCGGCCGGAATTCATGCCACAGGGATTCGGCAAGTCCATGGACAGCGAATTTACTCATTGAGTAGGCTGAGAGACGTGGGGTTGCGATGTAACCATTGATGCTGCCGATAATTCCGAGACATCCGCGAGATGCGATGAGGCATTCCCGTGTAGCATAAATAGTGTTGAGCACGCCGAACACATTCGTTTCGAACTGACGCCGAAAATCTTCAACGGTCAGTTTTTCGAAGCGACCGGCAACACCAAAACCCGCATTGGCAACGACATAGTCGATCCGTCCAAATTCACCCTTCGTCTTTTCTACAGCGCGCCTCAGATCGTCATCGTTACTTACATCGCAGGGAAGTGCCAGTGAACGCCGTCCCATCAATTCTATCTCATGGGCAAGTTCCTGCAATCGCTCCTGGCGGCGCGCAACTAGGACGACGTCACCATCCTGACGTGCTAGCTCCAGAGCCAGCGCTGCTCCGATACCTGATGAGGCTCCAGTAATAAATGCTACCGTATTGGAAAATTTAGCCATTATTACAAATATAACGATTAAATGCCGCTCACGCGATGTTGTAAGTCTAGTTCTACTAGCCCCAGATTACTTTTTTAATATACATTTTCCCTACGCTTTTCGTCAATATAATTGCTTTTATTTCTTCCCATTGACTTACTGCTCTCACTTCTCTTATACTAATAATGAATAGGTATAACACCTGTCCTGCGAGAAGAGATATCTTAAGGACACCATGATTTCACGACGTGATTTCTTAACAACATTAGCAAGGCTTGCCCCTATCATTGGCGGTGCAGGCGTAATCCTGTCAGATCCGTTCCGGCAATTGTTTTCATCTGATGATGATTTGGGGCTTGCCTTCGCAGGCAGTTATCTGGATGAAATTGTCCAATCAGCTCCAATAGCCCGTTACTGGACTTCACCCGTATCAGCAGGCGCCAGTTGTCTCTCATGCCACAGCAATCTGGACAGTATAAAAGGCAAGAGCTATGTCCATCAGAAAAGTATCGTTAAGTGCCTTCTTTGTGCCCAGGGTTGTATTATTGCAGATGGTCAGCGGGGTAAATGCCGGACACGCATGAACACAAATGGAGAACTGCGGAGCCTCGTCTATGGTCGTCCTGTTTCCATCCACATTGATCCGATCGAAAAGAAACCCCTATACCATTACCTGCCGGGGGCTGCGGCATTCTCTCTGGCAACTGCTGGATGCCCGCTCAAGTGCAAGTTCTGTCAAAACTGGGAGATCTCTCAGGCATCGCCGGAAGATCATCAGGTCTCATTCACGCCGCCTGCTAAGATCGTCAATTCCGCATCCGCCAGCAAGTCACCTGTTATTGCCTTTACCTATAATGAACCAGCAGTTTTTACAGAATATCTTACCGACATCGCCCGGGATGCGAATAAGCAAGGCATTCGTTCCGTACTGATAAGCTGTGGATTCATGAATAAGTCGCCTCTGGCGGAGATGTGTACAGTGCTTGGAGCCATTAAGATCGACCTGAAGGGATACAGCGAAGATTTTTATCGCACTGTATGCGGAGCGGAACTGCGCCCTGTCCTCAAAAGCATCAAACAGATAGCAAAGAGCCGTGCCCATCTTGAAATCGTCAACCTGGTTGTTCCCACATTAAATGATTCCGACAAGATGCTCCAGGAACTGATAGACTGGATATTGGGAGAAGTTGGTCCCGATGTCCCTGTTCACTTCACACGCTTTCATCCCGACTACCAGTTGCTCAATCTCCCTCCCACGCCTATTGCCACGCTGGAACGCGCCCGTGATATGGCCCTCAGTAAAGGAATGCATTATCCATATGTGGGTAATGTACCGGGCCATCCGGGGGATCACACCTACTGCCCGAAATGCAAAAAGGTGGTGATAAAGCGGCAGGGTTTTTTTATAACGGAGATGAACATAAAGGATGGGCGTTGTAAATTCTGCAAACGGAAAATTGCCGGAGTGTGGGTTTAGAAAGAGGTTAATGAAAATGAAAATACTGCGACTGCGGCTGCGACTGTCTCTTGCACTGCTTGTCATCAGTCTCTGTTCTGCTGCAGCATGCCAAGCGGTTAAAGCGCAAGATGCTGATGTTCGCGAACCTGCTGTCGCAGGAAAGTTCTATCCTGACTCCACGGCCAAGCTAAAACTAGCCGTCGAAAAATTTCTCCAGGATGCAGTTCCCGTCAGAGTTAAGAAACCCGTCGCCATCATCGTTCCCCATGCCGGTTACATATTCTCCGGCCAGATTTGCGCCGACGGGTTCAGGCAGGTCAGCAATAGAAAATATGATGTCGTCGTCATTCTGGGAACAAACCATACAAGCGCGAACTTTGAGAAAATTTCTCTCTATCCGGGCGGCGGATTTCGCACGCCTCTCGGTACGGTCTCGATTGACAGGGATATTGTCTCCTCACTGATGAAAGCAGATCCGGCCGATTGTGTTCCGGATAAATCACTCCATGAGCTTGAGCATTCCGTTGAAGTGATGGTTCCTTTCATCCAAGTCGTCTTTCCCAAGGCAAAGATTGTCCCCGTAGTTGTCGGTTCGCCGGACGTAATGATATGCAATCGTTTCGGTCAGGCCCTTGCGAAGGTTTTGAAAAACAAACGGGCATTGATTGTCGCAAGTTCTGACCTTTCCCACTACCCGGCTGCGGAAGATGCAAATGTCGTGGACAGGGAAACCCTCGCGGCTATTACGAAGCTTGACCCCGTTGTACTTCAAAGAACCGTGCGGGCGCATGCGGATAAACGCATCCCGAACCTGCTTACAAGCGCCTGCGGAGAGGCCCCGATCCTGACGGCAATGGCTGCAGCCAAATCTTTAGGCGCCACCCGCGGGGTGGTTATCAGCTATGCCAATTCAGGAGATGTGTCTATCGGTGATCGCTCGCGCGTTGTCGGATATGGCGCAGTTGTATTAACAGCGGAAGAAGGGAAAAACATCAGCGGGACCGCTAAACCAATAACGTCTGCTGCATCCACCCCGCTTCGGTTATCCGACAAAAGGGCCTTGCTTACCTTTGCCAGAAAAACTATATCCCAGGCATTTTTGACGGATACAGTTCCATTGGCGAGGGGTTTTAATGCGAACTTGCAACAGCCGCGGGGTGTTTTTGTTACACTCAAAAAAAAGGGAGAACTACGCGGCTGCGTCGGCCGGATAATCGGTGATGAGCCTCTTTGCAAGCTCGTCGGCGCCATGGCGATTCAGGCGGCCTTTAATGACAGACGGTTTAGCCCGCTTACCGCCGATGAACTCAACGATATCGAAATAGAAATCTCCGTGCTGACACCTGTAAAACAGATATCCGGTGCCGCCGATATTGTTGTCGGCAGGGATGGCGTTTTACTCACCAAAGAGGGTTATTCTGCCGTTTTTCTACCCCAGGTGCCGACGGAACAGGGGTGGAACCGTGATGAAATGCTGGACAATCTCTGCCTGAAGGCCGGGCTGACGGCGGGTAGCTGGAAAGAGGGTGCTCAGTTGTCAACATTTCAAGCCGTAGTATTTAGCGAATCTCAATTCAGATAACCTCACAGATAGCTCTATGACCATATCACTCCTTTCCATTGGGTTGATTTCAATTCTGGGGCAGGTTGTTCTGCTGCGGGAACTGAACGTTTCCTTCTATGGGGTTGAGCTTATTTACCTCTTGGCCCTGGGAATATGGCTATTCTGGACAGCTGCAGGCGCACTCATCGGACGCAGATTTCATTTTCCGTCCTTAAACCAAATTGCCGTACTTTTTATTATCTTTGGAATCGCCCTTCCCCTGGACATTGCGTTCATCCGCTCCAGTCGTCTCCTTTTTGGGGGCGTACCCGGCGCGTATCTTTCCTTTCCGCAGCAATTAATTACTGTTGTTATTTCCGTCCTCCCCGCAGGTCTATTGTCCGGGCTCTTATTTCAGTGGGCTGCAAAGGCATATATGTCAACAGGCAGGACGCTGGCCGTTGCTTATGCCATCGAAAGTGCGGGCGGATTAATTGGCGGGTTGCTTTCCACCTTATTTCTCATATGGGGGCTCCAGAATTGCTCTATAGCATTTGTGTGTGCCCTAGCCTCAGTTATAACACCTATAGTCTTTTTGAGGAAAATCGGAACATCGCCTCTCCGCTGGACAGCAACTGTATTAGCCTGTATTTTTCTGGTGCTACTCTGGGAGACATCATTGCTTGACCGGCAGATGACCATATGGAATCACCCGAATCTTTTGGAAAGCATTGATTCTCCATACGGCAGAATCAGTGTAACAAAGCTGCACAATCAGATTTCAGTTTTTGAAAATGACGCTCTTGCATTTGAGACTGAGGGAACCGATGCCGAATACTTCTGCCATTTAGCAGCACTTCAACACCCGAATCCAAAGCACGTGCTGATTCTGGGAGGGGGTATTGAAGGGACCGTTAGAGAAATTGAGCAATATGCGCCGAAGCGGATTGATTATGTCGAGCTCAACCCCATCATGCTGAATTTGGTGACACAGTTTCTTCCTGATAACATCCGTAAGTCACTCGGAGAACCAAACGTCCATATTACATTTGCCGATCCCAGACAGTATCTCAAAAATAGCGGCATGTACGACCTCATCCTGATCGGCATGCCGGAACCGACATCGGGGCAGGCAAACCGCTTCTACACGCGGGAGTTTTTTGCACAATGCGCCGCAAAACTGAATCCGGGGGGAATTCTGGGTTTCAGGCTTCGTACTGCTGAAAATCTCTGGACACTGCCACTGACACGCCGTACCGCCAGTATCTATAATGCCCTGCTAGCTGTCTTTCCCGAGGTGCTGTTTCTGCCGGGAACAACAAATATTGTGACTGCTTCCCGTGAACCGTTGCCGCGCACACCGGAAGTCATGTCCCACCGGTTGCAGGACAGGAAAATTGTTGCGAGATTGATCTCACCGAATTACATCAGATATCTCTTTACAAACGACAGGTTTTTCGAAATCAGGAATTTACTAAAGAGAGAAGCCGCACTGCCAAACACCGATATCAGACCGGTTTGTTATCAGTACGCCTTCATTATCTGGTTGTCGAAATTTTATCCACGCCTCGCCCTCGTTGATCTATCTTCGATCATGGACAGGGGATTTTTAAAACCGCCATTATCATTCTTGTTATGGGTCAGCCTGCCCCTCACTTTTTTGATCAGCCGCTTTTTTCCGGCCTGCCGTCGCGGTTTGCTGGTTGCCGTCGCGGGTTTCCTGGGAATGGTTCTGGAAACAATCCTCATCCTCTATTATCAGGTAAAGCATGGAGTACTCTATCAGGATATAGGACTGCTCTTGATGAGTTTCATGGCAGGCCTTGCCCTTGGTGCAATGACCATAGACAGAGTAGTGGTCCGAATGATTGACAGTCAAAAACTTTTACGATGGTACGGAGTCGGTCTTATCATCGGATTTTGCCTATTGTGCGCTGTGGTTGCAACTAAAGTAACACAGAGCACCACTGCCGGTTTAGCTCAGACCTCATGGCTGCTCGCATTGGCGGGTTTTTTAGTAGCCGGTATTTTTGCTTACGCCAGCCTGTATGGAATTAAAGATCAGAAAAGTATAGTATCATCTCTTTACTCCGCAGACCTCATCGGCGGATGTATCGGCTCTCTGTTTGGGAGCCTGATCTTGATCCCCTTAGCAGGTCTGAAAATCACAACTCAGGGAATGCTGCTGCTTGCCGCATTTTCTCTTTTTTTGGTATGAAAGTAATGAGGGTGTTGAAACACATTTTTCAGAGACTGTTCAAAAATGTTCAGATGCGAGGCGCGCAAGGACCGAGGTGCTGAGCGTATATTGTAATACGTGAGCACCGAGGTCTGCAGCGCAACAAAGCAAATGGATGTTTTTCAACAGTCTCTAATTGTTTGACACTCAAATCATCTTGCCGTATAACTCAACGAAGAGAATCATTTTTGGGAAAGGAAGGAATACTATGCGGACAGGAACTAAAAAAACGGCGACAGCAAAAAAAATGAAAGAAATAATTTCATTAGTCTTTGTTCTATCGGCATTAGCGTTATTCCTTTACGGAACATCAACAGCCGAGATGTACAGGTGGGTTGATGAGAACGGAGAAATACAGATAACGGATTCACCGCCGCCGAACATTAAATCACCCGGAGAAGTGAAAATATACAGAGACATTCCTCAAGACCGAAATACGGAACCGGTATCAGATGTTAAGAAGCAGGAATCAAAACCTGCTATTGAAACAAAGAAAAACCCCGAAGTCATCCTTTATGGCACCAGTTGGTGCCCATACTGCCGGAAGGCACGTGATTTCTTCCGATCGCGGGGAATCGATTTCATCGAGCATGATATTGAAAAAGATAAAGAAGCAGCAATCCGTAAAAAAGAGCTGGATTCAAGAAGCGGCGTCCCTTTTGTTATCATCAATGGCCGGCAAATCCGCGGATATTCAGAATCAGCCTATGAAAGGGCGCTGCAGGAATAATAACAACTGGAACAGCAATAACTTTTCCCGCAATTTAATTTTGGATTTCTACTACCCAGTTATTGTATCGCAGAAGGAGCAGTAATCCCGGCAGAGCCAAGGCTGTGCAGATAACAAAGAACATCACCCACCCCACGGCATCGGCAAGATATCCTGTCGGTGCAGCCGTCACATAGCGTCCCACAGCCATGAGGCTGCTGAGTAGGGCATACTGTGTGGCAGTGAATTTCCTGTTGCATAGACCCATGAGAAATGCCGTATATGCCGCAGTCCCCATACCGCCGCAGAAATTCTCAGTCCCGATGACTACGGCAAGGGCCCATATCTGACGGCCCGTAAATTCCAGGAGTATAAAAGTCAGGATGGAAACCCCCTGCAGTATTCCAAAGACAAGAAGGGACCTCTTCAAAGGCCACCTCGACATTATGGCCCCTCCCATGAGAGCACCCGCTATCGTCGCCGCCATACCGAAACCTTTGTAAATAGTCCCCAATTCGGTCCGTGAAAAGCCGACATATTTCAGGATGTAGGGCGTCGTCATCTGGGCCGCCGCTATGTCTCCGAGCTTGTAAAGAATGATAAAGAGAAGAATCTCCACAGAACCGGGTCTTTTAAAGAATTCCACAAACGGTGCAACAGCTGCCTCGTAGAGGCTCTTCGGGGGTTCAATCCTTTCATTTGCGGGATTGGTCTTCAGCGGCTCCGGGGCGACGAGCGTGGCGATGCAACCGATGAACATAAAGAGACCCATAATAAAATAGACCATCTTCCAGGAGAGATGGTCGGAAAGAATCAGGGCGACGGCGCCGCTTACCAGGAGGGCGATTCGGTAGCCCATAATCCATACACCGACACCTGCTCCCCGTTCTTCGGGCTTCAAATACTCTGTCCGGTACGCATCGAGGACAATATCCTGGCTGGCGCTGAAGAAAGCAAGGGCGAGCGCTATGGCGGCAATGAGCAGCGGCATAGATGCGGGATTGAAGAAGCCCATCGCGGAGATTGTGAGAATGAGCGCCAGCTGCGTGACGATCATCCAGCCCCGCCTCCTCCCCAGAAACGGCGGCACAAACCTGTCCATCAGCGGTGACCATAAAAACTTGAATGCGTAAGGCAAGCCAACAAGAGAATATAGTCCGATGGTTTTTATATCAACACCCTCCGAAACCATCCATGCGGAAAGGGTAGCGCCGGTGAGCGCGAGCGGCATGCCGGAGGCAAAACCGAGGACCAGCATCAGGGGCATTTTTCCGCTTAAATAAACCTTAAACCAGTTTAGGGGATTCCGCTCCATCATTCAATCAATAATAATCTTAAGAGGATCATTTTTTCCGGGCCGACTCGACGAACGCACGAAAAATATTCCGTTGAGGTTCTTCATCCTGCATCTGCTCCGGATGCCATTGAACACCCAGTATGAATCTTCCCGAGAGAGCCCAGGGTGAGTCAAGCGACGGTTCTATAGCCTCAACCACGCCGTCCGGTGTCCACGCGGAGGCACGAAGATATCTGCCTGTCCTTTGGGGATGCACGGCCTGGTGGTGGCTGGAATTTGTCATGAGCATGCGGTTTGCTGACACTTTCGCTGCCCGTTCAACGAGGCTGCCCGACTCCAGGCGCAGCGGGTGGCGGAAGGTAGGGCCTTTTTCGTCATTTCTTTCCTTCCTTGAGTGCGGAATGGATGGACAATCTGCGGGGCTGTTCCATTCTGTCCTTATGTCCTGTATTAGTGCCCCACCCTGCGCAATGCCGATAAGTTGATGACCGCCGCAGATACCTAGAACAGGCAGTGTACTCTCATTCAATGCCAGTTTTGCAAACTCAAGGTCAAACCGGTCCCGTCGCTCCGGCATCAGTTCATCGTCCGGCTGAGGATGCCCACCGAAGTGATCTGGCCAGTAGTCATCACCTCCTATAAGAACAACACCATCGACAAGCTGCAACATCCTCTTTATAATTGTAAAGTCGTCGCTAGGCGGCAGGCAAATCGGTACTCCGCTGGCACGTGCTACGGCATCCACATAGCTGACCGGCACCAGCAGCCCATATTTTTCGTATTTATCTATCAGATCCATGGACATGTTAAGCCCGATAATTGGATGATTGCTCATGCGGTCTATCTCCCGGCTGTCCCCTTTTCCGTTTTGAAAATCATGTTCAGTATCTATTTACTTCGGCGTCACTATAGGAGAATTCAGCCTCCATGTCAACGGGCATCCACACATCGCTTTCCCTTTGACACGGGAATGTGTTTCCCGTATACTTGCAGCAAAGTAATTCTATCACGATAAATTAAAAAAGGAGTATCTTATGAAAGTAAGCATCGACAAAGACCTTTGTACCGGATGCGGATTATGCACGGAAACCTGCCCGGAGGTTTTCGAGCTGGTGGACGATCTGGCGAATGTGAAAGTGACAACGATAAAGGCGTCATTGTATGACGCTGTCAGAGAAGCGGCGGATGACTGCCCAACTGAAGCAATCATAATAGAAGAATAGGAAAGTATGGTACATTATAGAGAACTGGGATTGGTGAATACCGGAGAATTGTTTAAAAAAGCCATGAAAGGCGGATACGCCGTACCGGCATTTAATTTCAATAATTTAGAACAATTGCAGGCCATAATTGCCGCCAGTGTGGAAACAAGATCCCCGGTTATCCTGCAGGTATCAAAGGGCGCCCGTCAATATGCAAATCAAACCTTGCTGCAACACATGGCGAAAGGAGCCGTAGAGGTGGCTAAACAGATGGGACTTGCTATACCCATAGTCCTGCATCTGGACCACGGCGATTCATATGACCTGGCGAAATCCTGTATCGAAACAGGATTCTCCTCTGTAATGATTGATGGTTCACATCTTTCGTATGAGGAGAATATAAAGCTCACCAAGCGGGTTGTTGACTTCTCCCATCAGTACGATGTCACCGTTGAAGGGGAATTGGGAGTTCTTGCAGGGATCGAAGATGAAGTATCATCCGGACAAACCCATTACACCAAACCTGAAGAAGTAGAAGACTTTGTAAAACGTACTGGTGTTGATTCGCTTGCAATATCAATCGGGACATCACACGGAGCGTATAAATTCAAAGTGAAACCCGGTGAAGCTCCTACCCCGCTTAGATTCGACATACTGGAGGAAGTGGAAAAACGAATACCGGGCTTCCCCATTGTTTTGCATGGCGCCTCTTCCATACCGCAAAGCATCGTAAATGAGATTAACAAATATGGCGGCAAACTCGAAGACACTGTGGGTATTTCCGAAGAACAGCTGCGCCGGGCAGCGGCTTCGGCAGTATGCAAAATCAACATAGACTCTGACGGAAGACTAGCTGTGACAGCAGCTATAAGAAAAGTCTTCTATGAAAAACCCGATGAGTTTGACCCGAGAAAATATCTGGGTCCCGCCCGCGATGCATTGAAAGAGCTTTACAGACACAAGATCATCAACGTATTGGGAAGTGACGGCAAGGCATAATCTCTCACTTTTGTTAGAGAAACCGTTAATACGACAAATTTATAATGGAGGTCAGTAATGATAAAAGTCCCACCCGACAAACTCATGCCGGGGATGCGACTTGCTAAACCGATAATGAACAAGGCAGGCATGGCGCTTCTGGGTGAAGGCACAGAGCTTACAGACACCTGGATAACAAGGATTCAGGATATGGAACTGGAGGGAGCGGTGTACGTGGAAGGAAAACAAGAGATGGAAGTACCTCTGGATGAAATGCTCGCTGCTTTGGAGAAGCGATTCCAGATGCCTGAGGACAACCGCCGGATGGAAATAATAAAGAGGGCAGCGGAAAAGCACATCAGGAGTCTCTATGAATGATATTATAGAATCAAAAGTGCTTCGCCACCGCATTGCAAACATCGGCAATCTCCCCACGGTGCCCGAGACACTAAAGAGACTGTCCCGCATCATTGAAAAACCAAATGTCTCTTTGACCGAAATAGCAGGTTTTGTGCAGTCAGATCCGGCCCTCACTTTCCGCATCCTCAAGATGGTAAACTCCGCCGTATACGGTTTTCCCGGACGGATTGCCTCTGTATCTCATGCAATCATGCTCCTCGGCCTTAATGTCGTTAAGGGACTTCTTCTAGGTATATCGGTCTTCGAACTTATGCAGAAGGCGATGGTTGGCCTCTACGAGCATTCAATGGGATGCGCCGCCGCTTCCAGGATTATTGCACAGAGAAAGGGGCTGAGAGAACCTGAAGAGGCTTATGTTGCAGGCCTTATCCACGACATCGGCAAGGTGGTCATGGCGCTTGAATTTACCAAGTCGTACGAAGCTGCCCTTGCCTGCGCCGAACAGGAAAATATTTCCATTGGAAAAGCGGAAAAGCAATTCTTTGCGGACAACCATGCCGTACTCGGCGGTGTCTTGTCCGAAAAATGGCGTTTCCCCAAAAAACTTACCGAAGCAATTTTCTATCATCACCAGCCAAGATCCGCAGAATCATTCCCCCTGGAAACTGCGATCGTTCATCTCGCAGACATCCTTACAAAGGCAAGGGGGCTCGGCTTTTCAGGCGACCAAATCGTGCCTATAATTGATGACGCCGCCTTTGATAGACTTGAGCTTACGGAACAGGATATTTTTGAAGTTTTCCGTGATCTGGAGGGGTCCATTGACGCGACTCAGGAGGTGTTGCTCTAATCATGGAAACGGTGACGATTATCAGCGGAGATGTCTCATTTCAGACGCTGACGAGCCAAATCCTGAAAGATCATTACCGGACAGCATCATTCAGAAATATCCAGCCGGCGCTGGAATATATTTATAATGATACGCCCTCCCTTATAATAATCGAGATTGAAAGAGATGATGAGAAGACGATCTCCTTCCTCAATCTCCTTAAAGAAGACCCTCTGTTCAGCCGCCTCCCCGTATTAGTTGTCTTTGACGGCTATATAGACCCGGCAGGATGGGAAAATATCCTCTTTGATGACTATATCAAGAAGGAGGATGTGAAGAGTGAAATTCTCTCAAGGGTTAAGTTAGGTATTATGCGCCTTGACCGGGTCATAGAAATAAATCCACTCACACGCCTGCCCGGCAACCTTTCCATTACCCGCCAGATACAGCGAAGGCTGGCCAATAACGAGATATTTGCTCTCGCTTACGCAGATCTCGACAACTTCAAGCCCTTTAACGACCGCTACGGATTCGGCCGGGGAGACGATCTCATCCGTATGACGGGCAGGATCATCTTCAATATCGTGAAAGCCACGCAGTCACAGGGATGTTTTGTCGGTCACATTGGGGGGGATGATTTTGTCATCATTATGAAACCTGACCTGATCATAACTGCGGCACAAACTATTATCGAACAGTTCGACAGGGTAGTGATAGGGTTTTACGACCCTGAGGACTGGGATGCCGGTTATATAATCGCCACAGATCGGAAGGGCAACAGGGCGAAAATACCGACCACAAGTATCTCCATAGGAATAACAGATACCGACAAAAGATCATTCAGCCATCACGGTGAAATAATGGAGGCCGCTTCAGAGATGAAACGCTACGCGAAACAATTCGCCGGAAGCTGTGTCAAGGTGGATCAGCGGGGAAAAAACACCGATCATATATGATCCCGGGTACAAAGACCTTTCGTTTGATTCTAATAATACCTGAGTCGCCGAAGAGATTAAAAAAATACATTAAGTTGTTGATTAATTTACTTTATCGATATTGGATTAAAAAACTATACCCCGTCGGGGTCGAGAAGTCTGCGTCTATACATTAGATAATAGCCGTAGAAAAGGAAAATTAATCCAAAAAGTTGGATGTTATTATGACTCCCGAATATAACATGACCAAGAAACATGTAGTGATATTAATTAGTCTTATACTTAGCATCATGATTCTTGCCGTTTATTGGCCGGTCCAATTCTGCGAATTCACAAGTTATGATGATACCATTTACACCACGAAAAATTATCAGGTCCGACAGGGCATTAATATCCGTGGCATTGTCTATTGTTTTACCGATGTTCATACAGGTCATTGGCATCCTTTGACGATGATGTCGCACATGCTGGATTGGCAGTTGTTTGGAGATAAAGCCGGTGGTCATCATTGGACAAACGTTATCATTCACATCTTTAACACGATTTTGCTCTTTTTGTTTTTAGAATCCATTACCGGACTGATCTGGCGCAGCGCCTTTGTTGCGGCTTTATTCGCCCTTCATCCGCTAAATGTGGAATCTGTGGCATGGATAGCGGAGCGCAAGAATGTGTTGAGTACTTTCTTCTGGATATTAACCATGATCTTGTATGCCTGGTATGTAAAATCTCCTGGATGGAAAAGATACTTACCGGTGGTTTTTTGTTTTGCTTTAGGGTTAATGTCCAAGTCGATGCTGGTGACGCTGCCGTTTGTGCTGCTGCTTTTAGATTATTGGCCGCTGCAGCGCACAACCATCGATTACGAGGATGAAAAATTAGTGGAAGGATATACGGCGGGCAAAATCCGAGGAACTGAAAAGATATCCTTTCTGATTTTAGAAAAAATCCCACTGATGGTTCTATCCGCTATTTCAATTTACCTGGCATTGTATGCGGCTTATTCAGTAAAGACAGTGGCTACTTTGGAGGCTGTGCCTTTTTTGCAGCGTCTGAGCAATGCCGTCTTATCCTATGGATTGTATATAAAAAAGATTTTCTGGCCCGTTGATTTAGCCGTTTTTTATCCGTTCAATTATCAATTGAATGTCTGGCATTTGGTTTTAGTAGCATCAAGTCTTGTAATCGTCACTGTTTTTGTGTGTATTTTTTACCGTAGATTGCCTTTCTTGACAGTAGGCTGGTTCTGGTACTTGGGCACGCTGGTTCCTGTGATTGGGGTAGTTCAAGCCGGGGCTCAGTCCATGGCGGACCGATACACCTATGTACCTGCTATAGGGATTTATATAATGTTAACATGGGGAGTATTTAGTATACTGAAGAAGCAGATTTTAACTAAAGTAACGGTTTTGATTTTTTTTGGAATACTCGTTTTCTTGTTAATAAGCACTCATTTTCAGGTAAAACATTGGGAAAATAGTTATACGTTGTATCAACAGGCAATTCGCGTGACCAGTAACAACTTCATGGCTTATAAAAACATAGGTCTTTATTTGATTGAACAGGATAAACCGGATGAAGCATTGAGCTATTTTAATAAAGCAATAGTCATAAAGAAAGAAGACGCCACCATTCATAACAGCATGGGCGTTGCCTTAGCGATGCTGGGGAGAAATCTTAAGGCCGTAGAACAGTATGAAATTGCGCTGCGTCTGGATCAGAGGCACGCGCGTGCCCATAGCAATCTCGGCGTCGTATTGATGCGTCTGGGAAGAGATGACGAGGCTATGAAACATTTTCAAGAAGCAATAAAGCTGGGATTGGAATATCCCCAAGCCCACTATTATCTGGCTGAAATTTTAGAAAGAAGAGGACTGTATAAAGAAGCGGCCTACCATTATGAAAAAGCAAAGCTTGTAAAACAGGGAATCGAGGATACTAAATAAAAATGCAAAGAACAGGTAGGTACTATGCCCGGAATTTTTGAAATTTGCGTAGAATCCCAATTTTCCGCCGCCCACTCATTGACCGGTTATCAGGGCAACTGCGCACAGGTTCATGGGCACAACTGGATTGTAGAAGTATTTGTGAAGTGTCTGGAACTCAATAGTATCGGCATCGGTGTTGATTTCAGAGATATAAGACAAGCCATCAAAAATGTAATTGATGATCTTGACCATTCCTGCCTGAATGAGCATCCTGAATTCAAAGACACGAATCCCTCATCCGAAAATATTGCCAGATTCCTATACAGGGAACTGGGGAAAAAGATCAATTCAGCTGATGCTAAAGTTTCTAAAGTTAAGGTCTCCGAGACGCGGAGCGCGGGGGTCTATTACTGGGAGGAGTAATTGCTTAAAGTCAATGAGATCTTCTACAGTATCCAGGGGGAATCATCCTATGCCGGGCTTCCCTGTGTCTTTGTGAGGCTAACCGGTTGCAACCTCCGATGCTCATATTGCGATACCCGCTACGCATATGAAGAAGGCAAAGACCTGAAAATTGGAGAGATCATCGACCGGGTAATGTCCTACAGGTGCCGATTGGTAGAAATTACGGGGGGAGAACCACTTATCCAGGAAGAAACTCCGGACCTGACATACCGTCTGCTTGAAAAGGGCTTTGAAGTATTGCTTGAAACCAATGGCAGCATTGATATCAGCACAATTGATGAACGCTGTGTGAAGATACTGGATATCAAGTGTCCGTCAAGCGGTCAGGAGGAAAAAAACGACCTGGAAAATTTAAAAAGGCTCTCAGTCAAAGATGAAATTAAATTCGTTATTGGAAGCAGGGAAGACTATTTGTATGCTCAAAATATTATTTCTCTGATCAGAAAAAAAAATCTGAAATTAAAACCGCCTCTTTTTTCTACCCTTTACAACAAAATGGATTCAAAACTCCTGGCGGAGTGGATACTGGCAGATCACCTCGACGTGAGGCTGCAGATACAGTTGCATAAAATTATCTGGGGATCTGAAACGAGAGGAGTTTAAAGAGAGGCATTATGGGTCATCATAAGAAAGCGATTGTTCTTTCCAGCGGTGGTGTAGATTCCATGACGGCCATGGCCATTGCAAAATTGGAAGGCTATGATATCTATAGTCTGAGTTTCCATTACGGACAGCGCCACTCGCAGGAGTTGGAAGCAGCGAAAAAAATTGCTGTATCCCTTGGTGCTAAAAAGCACTTGATCATCGATATCGATTTGAGGGTCTTCGGAGGATCGGCGCTTACAGACTCTATAAATGTACCTAAAAACCGCGATGAAAGTGAAATGCTGAAAGACATCCCCATCACTTATGTCCCGGCCCGAAATACTATTTTTCTTTCTTACGCATTAGCATGGGCAGAGGTATTAGAAGTAGCTGACATCTTCATCGGCGTGAACGCCATTGATTACAGCGGCTATCCCGATTGCCGCCCGGAATATATCGCAGCTTTCGAAAACATGGCAAATCTGGCTACCAAAGCCGGCGTCGAGGGCAAAACCCTTGTCAGAATAAGGACGCCCCTCATGCATATGTCGAAAGCCGAAATCATCAGGCGTGGAATTGAGTTGGGCGTCGACTACAGCATTACCCATAGTTGTTATGATCCTACCCCATCTGGAAAAGCATGCGAGCATTGTGACAGCTGCCTTTTAAGAAAAAAAGGATTCAGAGAGGCGGGGATTATTGACCCAGCAGAACACGTCGATTAATTTTTTTTTGAGGCTCACCATTTCCAATGTCCATCCGAAATAAAAAGAGAAGCCATGACAATATCAGCCATGGCTTCTCTTCCCAACACCCTGGTAACCGGAAGGTTATATCATTTCAAAGATACCGGCAGCCCCCATGCCGCCAGCGATGCACATAGAGACGATACCCCGCTTAGCCTTGCGCCTCTTCAACTCATACAGGAGCTGGGCCGTCAGTTTCCCGCCTGTAGCGCCCAGCGGATGCCCAAGGGCTATGGCGCCGCCGTTGGGATTTATATCCCCGGCTTTCAGCCTGTCTTCTATACCAACAAATCGTATTGAATATAGGGCCTGGCAGGCAAATGCCTCGTTGATCTCAAATACGTCTATGTCCTTAGTCGTTAATCCTGCCAGTTTCAGAACCTTCGGAATTGCAAAGGCAGGACCGATACCCATTTCTTCCGGCTTGCATCCGGCCACGGCAAAGTGGGTCAGCTTTGCCATCGGTTTTAATCCTGAAGACTTCGCCTTCTGTTCACTCACCAACAAGGTAAACGCGGCTCCATCGGTCATCTGGGATGAATTGCCGGCTGTAACAGACCCTCCCTGTTTGAACGGCGATTTCAGCCTCGCCAGATCCTCCATCGTCGTCGGCCATCTCACTCCGTCATCCATGTCAAAGACAACCTGCTCTCTGATCCTTTTCCCGCTTTTCGATTTTGCATATCTAAAGGCCTTTATCGGGATGATCTCGTCTTTGAACTTCCCCGCCTTGATCGCCTCATAGGCCCTGCGGTTGCTCTCCATGCCGAACCTGTCCTGGTCTTCGCGGGATACTTTATAATTAGCCGCCACATTCTCTGCCGTGATGCCCATGGACACATAGACATTCGGGAGATCTCCCCAGTCGGGATGAGGGCGAAAGACATTCCCTCCCATGGGGACATGGGACATATTCTCACAACCGCCGGCAATGATGACCTCCGACCAGCCGGCTTTGATCTTCGCCGTGGCATCGGCGATAGCCTGCACCCCGGAAGAACAGAAACGGTTTATCGTCATGCCGCAGGCTGTAATGGGAATGCCCGCCCCGATGGCGATGACCTTCGCCAGGTTCATCCCCTGTTCGGCCTCGGGAAATGCGCAACCCACAATTACATCATCCACATCTTCCGGCTTCAATCCGGAAACCCTTGCCAGAAGTCCCTTCATCACCTGGATACCTATCTCATCACTCCGGGTGCCCGCCAGACCGCCTCTCCGGTAACGCCCGCCTGGACTCCTTACGGATTCAACAATAACGGCTTCACTCATGATATCCCTCCTGTTTAATTGCGCAATGGTTTTCCGGTGTTCAACATATGCATTATCCTGTCCTGAGTTTTCTGCTCACCGCAGAGGCTCAAAAAGGCCTCCCTCTCCAGGGCAAGAATCTCCTGCTCCGTAACCAAAGTCCCTTCCGGGCAGTCACCGCCTGAAAGGATATGGGCAAGCTTGCCGGCTATATGTGCATCATAGTCTGAAATAAAATTCCCGTGTCTCATATTATATACGACGGAGCTGCACATACCCCGGAAGTTCTCTCCCATGACGGGTATCAAGGCAGGTGCCGGTTTTTTGTAAAACCTGGAAAGACCCAGGACTACCTGCTTCGCGTCCCAGATCTGCTGATCCCTGTTCAGGCTGATCCCCTCAGTCTTCCTGATATATCCCAGCTCCATAGCTTCCACGGCGCTTGTGGCAACCTTTGCCATGGCTATATTTTCAAATGCCTTGGCATATAAATGCTGGAGGTTCAGACCAGCTTCAATGGTACCGTCGGGGATACCTTCGGTAAGCCGGACCATCAGCTCCTTACAGCCCCCGCCGGCCGGTATGACACCTACACCAACCTCTACAAGCCCTATATATGTTTCTCCGCAGGGCTGACATCTTGCCCCGTGCATGGCGATCTCGCAACCGCCGCCTAAGGCCATCCCTGCGGGAGCGGCTACAACCGGCTTCCCAAGATACTTCATCCTCATATTTGCGTTCTGGAATTCTTCAACCATCTTTTCCAGGACATCCCAGTCTCCTTTCTGGGCGCTGATAAGAACCATGAACACATTGGCACCTACTGAATAGTTGGTGGCATGGTTTCCGACAACCATTCCCAGAAAATCCTTTTCCACGATATCACAGCTGTCAAAAATCATCTGAACGATGAATTGATCCACTGAGTTCATCTTGGTGTGAAACTCAAGACAAGCAACCCCATCACCGATATCAACAAGGCTCGCACCCGCGTTCTGCTTCACTATCTTCTTTCGATCTTTGAGTGCCGGCAGGATAATGATCTTCGGATTTTCCTTCAGCTTTATATAACTCTTCGCCTCGAAATCATAATAGTAAAGGCCGTCCTCCCGTCTTGTGTAAAATGAATCAAAACCGGCCTTAATCATGTCCTCGATCTTTTTGGGAACCTGCTTGCCCAGCCTCTTCATTACTTCGACAGCTTCCTTCACGCCCACTGCATCCCAGGTCTCGAACGGCCCCAGCTGGTGGTTGTAGCCCCATTTCATGGCATTGTCGATAGCCACGATGCTGTCGCAAATCTCGGGAATACGATTGGCAGCATAGATGAAGTTATTGCATAGATACTCGCGGGCGAGATCCGCCGCGATATCCGTTCCATTAAATACGGTCTTGATCATTTTAGGAATGTTATCTTCTATCTTCTTTGCCAAAAAGATCGAATCAAATTTCGGCTTCGTCGCAGGCACATACTCCATGGTGTTGTAGTCAAGAACCAGTTTTTCCTTCTTCCCTTTATCGCCTGCCCGCTTGTAGAATCCCTGCTTTGTCTTATTTCCCAGCCATTTCCGCTCCATCATCGCATTCATGACATCTGAAGGAATAAACATATCCCGCATCTCGTCATCAGGAACCGCCTCGTAGAGGTTCTTCATGACATGGTGTCCCGTGTCCAAGCCCACCAAATCCAGGGTTCCGAAGATCGCCGAACTCGGCCTTCCCAGTGCCCTACCGATAATGGCATCGATCTCGTCGATTCTCATCTTCTTACTCGCCATCAACCTGACGGCATTTGATATGTCAAACACGCCGATACGGTTTCCGACAAAATTGGGGACGTCCTTGCAGATTACAACTCCTTTGCCCAATACTTGTTCGCAGAATTCCACCATATAATCCACGATTTCCTTCTTCGTTTCTTCACCGGGGATGATCTCCAGGAGTTTCATGTAACGGGGCGGATTGAAAAAATGCGTCCCGAGAAAATTCTGCTTCAATTTCGAGCTAAAATTGGCAGTAATGTCCTTAATAGGTATACCTGATGTATTTGTGGAAACAATACATTCTGACTTTACAACCTTTTCAACCTTGGCAAAGAGCTCCTGCTTGATTTTGAGATTCTCAATGACCGCCTCAATGACCCAGTCAACATCGGAAAGCCATTTGAGGTTATCCTCAAAATTTCCGATCCTTATCATTGAAGCGTTCTTCCTTGCATAGAAAGCAGCAGGTTTGGATTTTAGAACAGTATCCAAACCATTCGCAGTGAATCTATTGCGCCACTCAGGACTTTTTTCTGTCAGGCCCTTCGCCTTGTCAGCCTCTGAAAGCTCAAAGGGAATGATGTCGAGCAGTACGCACTCGATTCCCGCATTGGTCAAATGGGCGGCAATAGATGCGCCCATGACCCCTGCCCCTAAAACCGCGGCTTTCTTGATATTGGATGACATATTTTCCCTCCTTAACTTAATAGGTAAAAGACTCTTCCGCCATTTCGATAGGGACTTTCTCACCGAATTTGATCGCCTCACACCTAGCCTTTACAGTGGAAAGAATACCTGACGCGAAGAACTTCGCAGTCGCAACCTTGCCGTAATAAAATGCAACATCCCGATCTTCGTGGACCAAGGCACGCTTCTTTCCTTTTGAATCCTCCACGCCCCTTTCCCTGTTTATGGCGTTCAACTTTTCATCGGCAATGCCTGCAGCCTGTATCAGCAAGTGCCCAACGACGACATCCCCAAAAATTTCCAGGTATGGTGTCGCATTCAAGATAGGCATGAGAAATCCAGCACTCTTTCCTAACTGCGCAAAATGCATGGTCAAATCGATCAAGGCATTACAGGCCTCTTCCAGATAAGCAACGTGTGCCCTCAGGTCTTCAAGGTTTTTCGTTTTTATAATGGTCGCATTGATCTCGCCAAAGAGATTCATGACGTCTGTCCCTTTTCGCTGGCCGAGTTTCCTGCCGACTAGGTCAAGGGCCTGAATACCGTTTGTACCTTCATAGATGCTCGCTATCTTACAGTCCCTGAAATACTGCTCAACGGGATAGTCGGAACAGTAGCCATATCCGCCATACACATCGATGGCCTGGGAACAGACCAGTTGAGCCTTATCCGAAGAATATGCCTTGCAAATGGGTGTAAGAAGTTCAACCAGGCCATGCCATTTTTCCCTCTCTTTCTCCGAACTGGAAATTGTTGTCATATCTATGCAGAACCAGGTGAAGTAGATCAGGGCCCTTATGCCCTCTACGTGGGCCTTCATCCACAGAAGCTTTCTCCTGATATCCGGATGTTGAATTATAGGAACGGGTTTGGCTTCGGGGTTTTTCATCTCCCAGATGGGGACACCCTGGATCCTCTCCTTTGCGTATTGAACAGCATGTTCATAGGCTGCTGTGGCATGACCGAGGCTTTGCATCCCTACATCCAGCCTTGATGCATTCATCAAAAGGAACATTATCCTTATGCCCTGGCGCTCTTTTCCTATAAGTTCACCAATACACTTTCCCTCATCGCCAAAATTAAGAGTACAGGTTGCAGACCCTTTGATACCCATCTTGTGCTCCACATTGCCTGTCCGAATATCGTTGAATTCGCCGATAACACCGTCGTCCTTGACCCTGTATTTGGGAATGACAAAAATCGAAATGCCTGCTGTTCCCGGAGGATCCCCTTCAATTCTGGCAAGGACAAGGTGAACTATATTTTCTGCAAGGTCATGATCACCACTGGAGATAAATATCTTCGTCCCTGTAATACTGAATTTCCCATCGGGCAATTTTTTTGCAGATGTCTTCAGGGCACCGACATCGCTGCCCGCTCCTGGTTCAGTCAAACACATGGTACCTGTCCACCTGCCGCCATACATATTGTGCATGTACTTCTTCTTCTGTTCCTCTGTACCATACTGTTCAATCAAATGAGCAGCGCCGTGTGTAAGACCCGGATACATGAGAAAGGGGGCATTGGCTGCAAACATAGACTCCAAGCAGGCTGATCTCACAACAAGCGGAAGACCCTGGCCTCCCACATCGGGAGATTCAGTCGAGCAGAGCCATCCGGCTTCAACATATCTCTTGAAAACCTCATGAAAGCTCGCAGGCACATAAACTTTCCCGTCTTTAAATGTGCATCCCTCCTTGTCCCCGTCTGTGTACGCCGGAAGAAGCACGTTTACTGCAAGCTTCTCTGCTTCACTCTGCATCATCAACACTGTTTCTTTAGAAAAATCTTTAAATTTCTCACTTTCAAATAACTTTTCAATACCAAGCTGCTCAAAGAGAACAAAGAGCTGATCTCTCATATTAACCAGCAAATTGCTCATAAAAACCTCCCTTTCTATATTCCACAAAGCAATCTTTAGCGAAATGTTGATATTGACAAAAATCTCTTAGCTTAGCTACTCTTTAATCCTTTGATAAATATATCCAAACTGGTATTTATCGTCGACCGAATGTATTCTTCCCTCTTTGATTCGGAGCTGATAAATATGTAAAGTGAGACGATACCGTTGAGGAGACCCCAGAGTGCATTTCTTATTTGACGAATATTTACAGTAGGTAAAAATTCGCCTCTGTCTATTCCGTATCTGAATATTTCCTCTATGACATCCACGGATTTGTTGGTTGATTTAATAATATGGTCCCGAAGATCATCCGGTAAATTGCTGTGATTGGCATGAAGCATAAAGGTTATGAGAATCCTGAACAATTCCCTGTCCCTCAGAAAGAAATCTACGTATATAGAAGACAGTTGAAGCAGCATGTCCGATGCCTTACCGCCGCTCTCTAATAAACCGGATACCTTTTCATGAAACTTACCAATATCGTTTAATAGAATTTGACTGTATATCTCATCTTTACTTTTAAAATAAAGGTAGACAGCACCCTTACTCAGTTCCGCCTTCTTTGCAATACTATCGACAGTTACAGACTTGAAGCCCTTCTCAAAAAACAATTTCCTCGCTGCTTTCAGAATAGAACTTTTTCTGTTTTCTTTTTCCCGTTCTCTTCTTTTTTTAAATACCATGATAGCCGCTTCTCCACCCGAAACTGATAAAGCCGCCCTGAGATACTTGACAGAAACTTTCCAATTTTAAGATGAACTATGGTCATTATGTGACTGTTGGTCATTTATAACACCATTATCAAAATGATGTCAAGAAAAAAATTAATAAATTTGTCGGGTATAAATCAGCATGAAAAGGAATATGTTCTTGGAAAACTTCTAATTTATAAGGCTTTGATCGAAAGGACTATGATATTGTGCGGGATATAATTATTGCGTCAAGTCAGGTGGGGGCGTTATAAACCTAATTTTTAAGAATAATGCGCAAAGATATCTTGAAACCAGTCGTCCTGAAATAAATTCACCGGATTTTCGGAAATAATGTTGAGGAGATTATCTGCATTTTAGCTAGCTTGAAACTGAAAGCAGTCAGAAGACATTCAATGCCGTATTTCAGACTCCGGCGAAAATTTATTGATGAAGCCTCCGCAAAGTATTTTGTCGGGCAGCTCACTTCCGCTATGGTATGGCCGAACCAGATAATCTGGGCGAGCATTTGATTATCAAACACGAAATCATCGGAATTGGCATCCAAGGGTAGTTCCTCCAGCAGTTTTCTCGAAAATGCCCGGTAACCGGTATGGTATTCAGATAGTTTTGCGCCCATGAGAATATTTTCCATAAATGTGATGCCACGATTCGCGACATACTTCCAGATAGGCATACCACCTTTAAGGGCATAGCCTCCAAGTATCCTCGATCCCAAGACGCAGGCATACAAACCATTCCCGATCAGGGATGCCATAGCGGGAATCAGCTTCGGCGTGTACTGATAGTCAGGATGCACCATGATGATGATCTCGCCTCCCCGCTCAAGCGCCCTTTTGTAACATGTCTTCTGATTTGCCCCGTAGCCGCGGTTGCGGTCATGAATAAATACCTCCACGTTCGGGAGGGACTTTGCAATGGCCACGGTATCATCCCGGCTGGCATCATCGACGAGGATTATCAAATCGACAACCCCTTGATCCATGACCTCTTCATACGTCATACGCAGTGTCTGAGCCGCATTGTACGCGGGCATGACAGCTACTACCTTCTTATCTTTAACCATTGTAATATCTCATACTGATATATTGAATCATCTATCGGCTTGATATACCCCGAATATTGCAGCTGGCAAGCCCAACAACAAAACTGGTCTATATTGCACTCAGTTTTTTAACAGAGTGTTTATCGTATTTCAAGGGGAACAAATATTTTATGATTGAGAGCTACTTTTCAGGATTTCTGGAACAACATGAGATTTACTTGATGATAATAAAGTGTGATGTGGTCATCTTGATACCATATTTATGAATTTGTGTAAAAATAAAGGGGCGTTACATAACGCCCCTTTATAAAACATAGTTGTGTTGTACCAACTAGCTTAAGGCATTGCTGGTGTAAATATGACGTTGCCGGGGGTTATTGCATAAGTAGACACGTTTGTAGTAAGATTCCACGCTGGGTCGCCGGTCATCGTTATTGTGTAAGTAGTAGTATTAGTATAATTTACAGCACAGGTAACTCCGGTTGAATGGAGATAGCCTGCAGACTCCAGACCTACTCCTACCGTATTTGTGCAGTCCATTTGCGACAACTGCGGGTTATCGGCAATCAACGCTGCGGAAGCGGTTAAGGCATTCTTGGCATCGCTATTCAATGTTGCAACCCAGCCTCTTTTCCTATATTGCTGAAACTGCGGGATGGCAATGGCCACCAGGATGCCGATGATGGCAACGACGATCATTAACTCGATCAATGTAAAACCTTTTTCTCCTCTTTTCTTGTAAAATTTACTAATCATTTTTTTTCTCCTTTCAATCTATTTTAAAATAAATTTTTTAGTTATTTTTAAAATTTGTTTTTGCTATTTCTCTTAACCCCTCCTTCACCTCCTTTGTTATTAAAAATTTATCATTAATTTTTTAAATATTGATTAGAACAATTTTTATGCATAATTTAGCAATTAGTGTACCAAAGCATTATATTCAACAAAATTTAACTAAAAAAAATATTTTGTCTGTTATTATCGTATATTAGATATCACAACGAACGTTTGAACATTTATATTTTTATTCGTAAATATATTGAGATCAGTAATTTTCACCAATTTTTTGTCAAATTCACCTTTTAATAAAATTCATTCAGAATTTCAATTTTCCATGACTACATATGTAGTTAATTGATATCACGAACTATTTCTTATCTTGACACCTGATTAGCATTTTAACTATAGTGCCAATCAATACTTAAAGAAAGCAAGACCTGTGTACGAAGTTACTATAAAGCTATCTTTTTCTGCCGCCCATAGACTGAAAGAAATTGGCAGTATATACGAGAAATTGCATGGACATAACTTTATTGTCGAGATTTCTGTAGCTTCACGCGAACTAACAGAAGCTGGTATTCTAATTGACTTCAGGGTATTGAAAGGATGGGCCGAAGAGGTCCTCAATGATCTTGACCACAAATATCTTAATGAAGTTAATTATTTTAAAAATATCAGCCCTTCTTCAGAAAACATCGCGAGGTTCATTTATGAAAGGATCGAGGAAAAAACAAAGTGTCATAATCTTGACATATCCCGAGTCGTCGTTTGGGAGTCAGAGCATGCTAAAATTACTTATAACGGTGCGAAACAATGATCGATATTCAAAATCAGAAAGATAACAGAAAGATAGATATACAAAAGGTAGGCGTAAAGGGAATCAAATATCCTATTGTCGTACTTGACCGCGCCAATGGCACACAGCACGTTAATGCGACAATAAATATCTACGTCAACCTGCCCCACCACTTCAAGGGGACGCACATGAGCCGATTTGTTGAAATCCTGAACGAGTTCAGGGGACAGATCAACATCAAAACCTTCCAGAAGATTCTCCACAAGATCAGGCAAAAGCTTCACGCGGAATCAGCGCACATGGAGATTGAATTTCCTTATTTCGTGGAAAAAATCGCCCCGGTGTCAGGCGCGAAGAGCCTCATGGATTACATGTGCACCTTCAGCGGGCAAGTCAACGGCAAGACGACCGATTTTGTGGTAAGTGTAATCGTACCTGTCACTACCGTATGTCCCTGTTCCAAAGAAATCAGCAAGATGGGCGCCCATAACCAGAGAAGCATGGTAACAACTAAGGTCAGGTTTAAAAAGTTTTTCTGGATCGAGGACATTATCAGGCTGGTAGAGGATTCGGCAAGCGGTGAAGTATACTCACTCCTCAAGAGAGTCGACGAAAAATTTGTTACCGAAAGAGCGCACGAAAACCCGATGTTTGTGGAAGACGTGGTAAGAAATGTGGCTGAGCAGTTAAATAAGGATGATAATTTCATCTGGTACAGTGTCGAAGCTGAAAATTTCGAAAGTATCCATAACCACAGTGCCTATGCCTATGTGGAAAAAGTCAATAGTGCAGCCCTCTGATGCACCAGCAGTGGGATTACCTCTCAATTTTCTTTGACAAAATCCCAATAATCTTTTAAAAATATTAATATTAATCACAATGAAACAAGAACCTGATATAAAATGTAATGTTGGTTATGGATGCAAATTAAATGAGCACTTATTATAATTTATACAATCACGGATTCATCCGGGTTGCCGTTTGCATACCGGAGGTTAAGGTAGCAGATGCATCCTTTAATGCTGCCTGCACCATCGAACTCGCGAAGCAGGCCTCAGCAGAAAATGCCATACTTGCAATCTTCCCCGAACTTGGAATATCTGCCTATTCGAATGAGGACCTGTTTCATCAGGATGCCCTTCTAAAAAGCGTCATTGATTCAGTCAACGATATTCTCGAAGCTACGAAGAAATTGAATACAATTTTAGTCATAGGCGCCCCCCTGCGGGTCGACTTCCGACTTTTTAACTGTGGAATAGTCATTTATCGCGGCCGCATTCTCGGTATTGCAATCAAATCCTACCTTCCCAATTATCGGGAATTCTACGAGGGCCGCCAGTTTTGCCCTGCCGAAGACGCTCGGTCAAAGGTAATCGACATTTGCGGACAGGAAAATGTCCCTTTTGGAGCCGACATTCTGTTCGATGTCAAAAATATAAAACATTTCACATTTTTTATTGAAATATGTGAAGATGTCTGGGTACCTATTCCACCGTCAAGCCACGCCGCCCTTGCCGGCGCAACAGTTTTGGGAAATCTCTCCGCATCCAACATCACTGTGGGAAAATCAGACTACCGCAACTCGCTGGCGGCAAGCCAGTCCGCCCGCTGCATCTCGGCATACCTTTATGCGGCGGCCGGTCCGGGAGAATCCACCACTGACCTGGCATGGGATGGTCATGCCATGATTTATGAAAATGGCAATCTCCTGGCGGAATCGGAACGTTTTTCGCGGACATCGCAGGTGATATACGCCGATGTAGACCTAGACAGATTGGCACAGGACAGAATGCGGATGAACAGCTTCGGTCGGAACGCGTGCGGTCAGAAAGAGAAACTGGAAAGATTCCGAAAGGTATTATTTACCGTCACTCCCGTCGAGAAGAGGATATTGCTGGAGAGGGAATATCCGAGATTCCCGTATATACCGGCAGATCCCGGGAAACGAGATCAGCGCTGCTATGAAGCTTACAACATACAGGTTCACGGACTGGCTCAGCGACTTAAATCATCCGAGATCGAAAATGTGGTAATCGGCATCTCCGGCGGCCTTGATTCCACCCATGCCCTGATTGTCACGGCGAGAACCATGGATCTCCTGAATCTGCCGAGATCGAATGTTAAGGCCTATACCATGCCCGGATTTGCAACATCAGATAAGACTTATACAAACGCTCTGAAATTGATGAAGGTAATAGGTGTGGAAGCCAACGAGATTGACATAAGACCGAGCTGCATGCAGATGCTCAAAGATATCGGTCATCCTTATGCCTTTGGAGAAAAACTTTACGACATTACCTTTGAAAATATTCAGGCCGGGGAGCGCACTTCCCATCTATTTCGATTGGCCAATATGAAAAATGCCCTTGTCGTCGGCACAGGGGATTTGAGTGAGCTGGCACTTGGGTGGTGCACCTACGGGGTCGGTGATCATATGTCACATTACAGTGTGAACGCCAGCGTACCGAAAACCCTCATTCAGCATTTGATACGCTGGGTCGCTAACTCTTCGCAATTTACCAAGGAAACTTCACAAATCCTGCTCGATATTCTTGCGACTGAGATCAGCCCTGAACTTATACCGGGAGCAAACGGTGATCAGCCTGCCCAAAAGACGGAGATGTTTATAGGTCCATACGATTTACAGGATTTTAATAATTTCTTTGTCACCCGGTTTGGTTACCTGCCAACCAAAATTGCGTTTATGGCATACTGTACATGGAGAGATAAGACCAGGGGCCAGTGGCCCGACGTTCCGGAAGATAAGAGAAATCAATATACCATCGGAGAAATAAAACACTGGCTTACGGTTTATCTGTACCGATTCTTTAAATTGAGCCAGTACAAGCGCTCATGTATTCCCAACAGCCCGAAAGTAGGATCCGGCGGATCGCTGTCTCCGAGGGGGGATTACAGGGCGCCGAGCGACAGTGAGGCCACCGTCTGGCTGGAAAACGCTAAACATATACCGGAGACGGATGATTGATAAATGAGACGGGAAACTTACAGAGACTTCGACGCCACTGAACTATTCTGTCCGAATTGCAAGAGGGCGGTACCGGTAAGGAAAAGACTCCTTTTGGTTTTATCTAACGGGGATAAATACGATTACTCGTGTGTATTCTGCGGAACGTCTGTGGGGGATAAAACTGTCTCTCAGAAGGATAATTTAAGGATAGTCATTAAATAAGATAATGACGAGTCACCTTTTTTTCTCAAGTGCCTCCTTTAATTTTTCGCCCAAGGATCCCAGGCCGGATGCATGGGCATCTTTCGCGTCCACATCCTCATAAACGAGACTGCTGTCCGACCCTTCAGAGATCCCCTCCAGATAATCCCCGAGAATTCCCCGGCTGTGAACATCTTCATGACAAAATACACAAAGATTTTCCCAATTACTTCCATCCAGAGGGTTGTTGTTATGATTGCCGTCCTTATGATGAACAGTCAGCAGGTGCCGTTTCGATTCATCAAACTCTCTCCCGCATCGAGCACAGATAAGGCCATGAAGGGTCAATGACCTTTCCCGGTAGTCTTCTCCGTCTTGTTTCTGCTCACTCCTCTTGAGATCACGGATAACATCTTCAGCAGGCTTATTATTTTTAGCCTTATCCTTTACAGTTATCGTGTGAACACGCCCCCATTTTTTACCATAAGTTGCGCGGGGCACTACATGCACCTCCAATTCCAGACAAATTAAAAAATTTTATACTATTGAATCGTTATTCGGATTCACGGGCAGACAGAAATACCTTCAAAAAAACTCTCACCCCTGCGATGACTGCGAGTACGTTCCTGACTGTCTTAAAAACGGGGAGACGCAAACTAGTACGCAGGATATTATCTATATCCGTTACAACACTTAAGAATCCTTGAATGCGCCCGGTTACAAGTGCAAGCCCTTCAATCTGTTCATTTACAGTATGAGTCGCCTTGTTGATGTTCGTTGTAATTTCTTCCAGATTCTTGAGAATCCCCGGCAAGCTTTCATTGAGCGTATGCAGGGTTTCCGTAATACCCTTTGCGGAACGCCACATCTGCAGCAGGAAAGGAATTAAAAACACAACAAGGAGAAGAAATACAATGCCTAAAATAAACACACCGATTTCAAGAAACATGGATTTCCCCTTTTTAAGCAAACGCGCCTTTTATTGATTAAGCTTTGCCTTTTTCTTCCTTGTAGGCCTCAACGCCCGCATCTATTGCTTTCTTCAGGCGGCTTTTAGTATCGAGAAAAGTATCCTTCCCCTTCTCAGCCAGCTCCTCAACTTTTTCCTCCATTTCGCCAACCTTCTCCTTTGCGGAGGTTTCCATCTGCTTCAAGCGGCTGACAGCGGCTTCGTAAGCCTTTTTACTTTTTTCCAGTGTCCGTTCGTATTCCTCTTTTGCCTTTTCCATCAACTCCTCGGCTTTTCTCGCAATATCCTCTCGTGTCTCCTTTCCGCTTTTGGGCGCATAGAGAATGCCGATCATAGCGCCGATTAATCCCCCGATAAGCAAGCCTTTAATGAAATCATCTACTCTGCTAGACATAATTTCTCCTCCTTTATGCTAAACATCTCTTAATTACAGCATGACCATCCCTAACTGACTAAACCCGTCTTTCAAATATAAACAGATATTAAATGATTAATCTTAATAATATATTACATGCATTAATATGAACATGCAACCCAAAAATGAAAAGGTGTAATAATATATAACCTATTTTATTGAGCAGTGCAAAATTTCTCTGATTGTAACACCTTCATGAATATGTTACTGAAAAATTCATAATTAGAATCACTCGGATAAGGAATAAAATGAGAAAAAAATCTTACCAGGGGGAAGTGGGCATTAAGAGGCTTCAGAAAATTATTCGGAAGTTAAGATCAGAAAACGGATGCCTCTGGGATAAAAAACAGAAGAAAGAAGATATTGCAAAATATCTGCTTGAGGAGACATACGAACTCATCGATGCTATAGGCAGCGGTTCTCCGAAGGATCTCAAAGAAGAGATGGGCGATCTTCTTTTTCAGATCCTCTTTTTAGCACGTATCTCAGAAGAAGCGGGGGATTTCAGCATCTCCGATGTTATGGAGTATGTCGCGGAGAAGATGATACGAAGGCATCCCCATGTCTTCGGAGATACAAAAGTCAAAGACGTAACAGAGATCAAGGCGAACTGGGAAGACATAAAAAAACATTTGGAAAAAAGAAATGAAGGTTCTTCCGGCTTTTTTGACAGGATTCCCCGATCGCTACCGTCTCTTATAAGGGCACAAAAAGTTACTGAGAAGGCTTCCGCGATTGGTTTCGACTGGGGCACAACAGAGGAAGTCCTCGAAAAAATCGAAGAGGAACTCGCTGAGTTCAAAGCTTCCCTGAAAACCGGTAATGCAAATTATATTAAGGAAGAAATTGGGGACATCATGTTTTCCCTAGTGAACCTATGCCGGTTTGTGGATGTAAATGCCGAAGCAGCACTCTCAACATCTCTGTCGAAATTCATCGACAGATTCTCCTACATCGAAGAAAAGCTTAAGGAGCGTGGGAAAGACCCTATCGGGGCATCACTCAAAGAGATGGATGACCTTTGGAATGAATCTAAATTGAAAGAATGATAATGTAATGGAGTTTTTTCTTTGCGTGCTGGGAGTGGTCTTCGTTTTAGAGGGTCTTCCTTATTTTGCCTTTCCGGAGAAGGTCAAAGTGTATCTATTAAAACTGCAGGAGATGCCCGACTCGAGGCTTAGGTTATTGGGTTTGACTGCGATCATCATTGGACTGATCCTCGTATATATCGGAAGAAGCTGAATGATGAGGTTAAAGGATTTCGACTACCATCTCCCAGAAGAACTTATCGCACAGCATCCCTGTGACCTCAGGGATCATTCCCGGATGATGGTTGTTAAGAAAAAAACAGGAGAGGTTGAATGTGAAATTTTTCAAGACCTGCCTGCTTATTTTAAAAAAGACGATGTTCTGGTTATCAACGACTCAAAAGTAATACCTGCGCGGTTAATCGGGAAAAAGGAAACAGGAGGAACGATCGAAATACTCCTCCTGTCAAGGCGGTGCGGCTATGATGAGCCGGTTCAGGCGTGGGAGGTATTGTTAAGACCTGCTAAAAGGGTCAGTGTCGGAGCCATAATATCCCTCAATGAGGAATGTGAAGCACGCCTTATCGACAGATTATCGGATAAAAAATGGGCAGTCGAATTTCGGTCGAGCATGGGGTTTGATCATTTTCTGGAAAAATACGGGAGGGCTCCTCTCCCTCCTTATATAAAGAGGAACAATGACGATACGAAATCTGTTGAGGATATTAACCGGTATCAAACTATCTATGCCAGGCATCCCGGTTCGGTCGCAGCGCCGACTGCGGGTTTACATTTTTCTCTGAATATCCTTGATGCATTAAAAAAAATGGGGGTACATATAGTTCCGGTTACACTCCATGTGGGTTACGGGACGTTTCTCCCAATAGAAACAGGCATTGTTGAAAAACATATAATGGAGGAAGAATTTTTTGAGATAACAAAAGAGGCGGCGAAGATAATCAACGAAGCAAAAAGAGTGATCGCCGCAGGAACCACATCGACAAGAGTTATTGAATCGGTCGCTGATGAGGCGGGTAAAGTAAAGCATCTATCTGGACATACCGGACTTTTTGTTTACCCCGGCTATCGGTTTAAGCGGGTTAATGGACTGATCACAAATTTTCATCTTCCCAGATCGTCTCTCTTTTTGCTCGTTTGCGCCTTTGCCGGGAAAGAATTGATAACAAAAGCTTACAAGCAGGCAATTGAAAATCGTTTCCGTTTTTACAGCTACGGTGACTGCATGCTGATATTATAGAAAAGGGAGCAAGGATTCAGTGGTTCAAGGATTCGAGTGTTATTCTTCAGCATTACTTGACCCCTCGAATCCTCGACTCCTCGAACCCTTTTAAATGAGTGGTGAAGAACTATAGAAACATGTTTCACTTTGAACTGCTAAAAAAAGACCCATTATGTGAAGCCCGTTTGGGTAAAATTTCCACACCTCACGGTGAAGTCAATACACCTGTTTTCATGCCGGTTGCCACACAGGGTACGGTAAAGTCCCTCATCCCCGAAACAGTGCGTGAATTGGGAGCAGAGATGATCCTCACAAATACGTATCATCTCTATTTGAGGCCAGGTCACGATATTATTAAAAATCTCGGAGGCCTCCACAAATTCATGAACTGGAACTCTCCCATCCTTACCGATAGCGGAGGCTTTCAGGTATATAGTCTCGGGGCCCTGAGAAAAATAACTGACGACGGAGTTGTCTTCCAATCTCATATTGACGGTTCGCGGCATTTCATAAGTCCCGAGCTTGCCGTGGAAATTCAGGAATCCCTCGGTTCCGATATTATGATGTGTCTTGATGAATGCACCCCCTACCCTGCCAGTTTTGAAGAAGCGGAAAAATCCCTCGACTTGACAGTCAAATGGGCCAAAAGGTGTAGGAGCATCAAAAAAAACGATCATCAGTCCCTATTTGGAATCATTCAGGGAGGGATCTATCCTGAACTGAGGGTGCGGGCTGTAGAAAATATATCCACAAATATCGGTTTTGACGGTTATGCTCTGGGTGGGTTAAGCGTGGGCGAGCCTAAAGAAGAAATGCTTGGTATTACCGAAAAGACCGCCCCCCTGCTTCCTCCCGACAAACCGAG
>Ga0335070_10000862_pt1 | contig 34641 bp, 30 predicted proteins | sample Lox_Sample_13_FD_206722 | JGI IMG/M metagenome (GOLD analysis project Ga0335070, IMG submission 206722) | Soil microbial communities from Loxahatchee National Wildlife Refuge, Florida, United States - Lox_Sample_1.3 | ecosystem: Environmental > Terrestrial > Soil > Wetlands | place: USA... | reverse complement strand
CTGGTCAGCCAGGTGATCACCTTTCCCTGCTCGGCGCGGTACGTGTCGGCTTTTTTCCATAACTGGACAAAGACATCCTGGGTGATTTCTTCGGCCAGGCTCGCCTCGCCAACGATGCGCACGGCCAGACTGAACACCAACCGCCCATAGCGGTCGTACAATTCGCTCAGGGCAGCCGTCTGCGCGGCCACAATCTGCTGGAGTAAAGCCTGGTCATCCAGGGCTGAGAAATTCAATGCGCTTCCTTCGAAAAGACGAAGATCTTTCTGGTTAATTATACTTAAATTTGGAGGAGTTCTATCCTCTTTTTAACTGGGAACAGTTACCGGATGGGTTTCCCTGGCCGGGATCTCATTCAGGCGGTGGGCAAGACGATCCAGCCAGGCGTGCACGGCGCCAGGATTGGAAAGGCGGTAATCGGCCCGAGCCGGGCGCGGACTTTCGGAAACCAAAATAGGGATGCCCTCGCGCTGTTTGATCACTCCAAAGGCCTGCTCATCCTTATCGTCATCCCCCTGAAAGACCAGCCTTCGATCCGGCCAGCAGCGGGCGCAACTGGCGCTCAAAGATCGCCCGCCAGGTAAGGTCGCGGCGGACCTGGCGGCGCAGGCGAGACATGGGATTGGCCTCGAGCAATCCCAGGATCAGGCGCGCCGACTGCTCGGCGGTCACATCCTCGGGGAGGATCACCACATCGCCGCTGGCGATCTCGTTGGCGGCAGGCACCCGCGAGCTGCACACCAGGGGAATCCCCGCCAGGCCGGCTTCGAGAACTGGCACGCCGAAGCCTTCGCGGCGGCTGGGCAGGTATACCAGATCGGCCAGGCGCAGCAGCTCACCTACCTGAGCTGGTTCGAGAAGCAGCGGCTCCTCTGGAGAGGGACCGCACTCGTAAACAAAGCGAAACTGGCGTTCCAGGCCCAGCGCCCGGCGCAGATCGAGCAGCTCCTGATAATAGGCCAGATCGCCCGCCTCATGAGAGTCCGGCGAGCCGGTGACCACCACTCGCGGGTCACTGGCCGTCTTACGCAAGGCAACCGCAGTATGAATGGCCAGCTCGATATTCTTCGCCTGGGCGACGCAGACTGGCATCAGCAAAAATGGATCGGCCTGCCACAACTCCAGCCGGTCGGCCAGCTCCAGGCCGGCGGAGCTCAATCCCAGAACGGACTGGGGATCGATCCCGTTATAAACGACCTGGATGGTCTCTTCAGGCACATTCAACACCCCGGCAAGCTCGCGCTGGCGCGCCGCGGAGATGGTTACGTAGGTGGTCCCGGGGAGCGGTGTACGGAGCAGGTCCCAGGGGTAGCCTGGGTGAACTTTCGAGTGGGAGTGCGGGCTCGACCAGGAAAAATCGTGGCACCAGGCGATGGAATGGGGCAGCAGGCCCTTTTCGGCCAGGCGGGCCAACGCGGCGGTCAGCGGCAGATTAAGGTGCCTTGTCAGAACGTTATGGATGACAATTGCCTTGAACCCGGGCAACGCAGCTTCGAGCTGTGTGTAAAGCCGCGCGACCATCGGTTCGAACGCCGGAGGAACATCTCCTTCTTCGAGCGAATTGCTGATCGCGCGGATCTCGCGGTGGGCGCTGTCCATCTCGGGGATCAGGATCAGCTCCGCACCGGTGGGCAGCGCCGCCGGATCTCCCAACCCGGCCGCAACACCCACTCGAAAGCCGCCCTCGAGCAGCACCCGGGCCTGGGCTTCGAGAACGGCTTGGACACCCCCTGCTACCGGCGGGGCCGAATAGTGCAGCAGTAAAACGTTTTCCGAGGTCATCCTACACACTCACTGCTGGTTGCCAATCGATCCTTCCCTGAAAATCAGATTTATCGATTAGCCATCATACTCAACCCGAATTGGCTGTAAACCTGGGGAATCCCCGATGATTTTCGTAGGGAGAATCCCGCACGGGGGAGTCACAAAGGGAGTTTTTCAATAATCAGGATTTCTCTGAGGAAGATGCGCTGCTCGTAGAGCTGCTCGCCGAGGAAGAGGCAGCCGTTCCTTCGGACGTGCTCTTCTCGGACTCACTTTTTGCAGCCGTTTCGTGCTCGTGGTTATGGCCGGCTTTGTCGCTATCGGAATGACCGCTGCTCATCCGCGCCCCAGAGGGAGACTTATGATCGGTCGAATAAAAGCCAGACCCTTTAAACACGATACCAACCGGCGTATAGACCTTACGCAGGCATTTCTTTCCACATTCGGGGCAGCGCACCAGTGGCTGGTCGGAAAACTTCTGTGACTTTTCGAACTGGACCCCGCAACATTCGCACCGATAGGTATAGACAGGCATACGAAACCTCAAATCGTAGAAAGACCGTTTAGAAACAATTGGTAATTATAGCGCGTTGCTAACCCGTTCGCAAGTGCATTTTTAAAGGTTCATTGGGATTTCCCGTGATGGATCACCGGAACCTCCCACGGAGATTCCTAAATAACCGTTTAAACAACACGATAGACTCGTGATCGCTATCACGGGGTATAATTCTTTCACTCTATAAACGCAGAAATCGAGACAAAATGGGTCAGCGAACTTTTCCAAAGGATTTCTTGTGGGGCGCGGCGACCGCCGCATACCAGATCGAAGGCGCCTGGAACGAAGAAGGCAAGGGGGAGAGCATCTGGGACCGCTTTACCCACTCGGCGTACCGCATCGCAGATGGAGATACAGGCGACGCGGCATGCGATCACTACCACCGCATGCCCGAAGATGTGGCCCTGATGAGCTCTCTGGGGCTGCAGAGCTACCGCTTTTCGATCTCGTGGCCGCGAGTCCTGCCCGAAGGGCGCGGCCCGGTAAACCCGAAGGGGATGGACTTCTACGAGCGACTGATCGACCGGCTCCTGGAAGCGGGTATCCGCCCCCTGGTTACCCTCAACCACTGGGACTTGCCCCAGGCGCTCCAGGACCAGGGCGGCTGGCCCAACCGCGATACCGCGGGCTGGTTCTGCGATTACGCCGGGCTGATGTTCCGCAGCCTGGGCGATCGGGTGACGATGTGGGCAACCCACAACGAGCCCTGGGTGAGCGCCTTCGTCGGGTACGGATCGGGCCGCCACGCTCCCGGTCTCGCCGACGCCAGTCTGGCTTACCAATCCGTCCACCACCTGCTCCTCAGCCATGGCCAGGCCGTCCAGGCATACCGCCAGGGCGGATATCGGGGCCAGATTGGTATCGTGCTAAGCCTCTCCCACAACATCCCCGCTTCCGACGCAGAAGCCGACCTGGCCGCCTGCCGCCGGGCAACACAGGAAAGCGCCGGCCTGTTCCTAGAGCCGCTCTTCCATAGGACCTACCCCGCAGAGCTGCTCGACTGGATTGGTCCTCACCAGCCCACCATCCAGCCCGGCGACCTCGAGCAGATCACCCAACCGGTCGACTTCCTCGGCGTAAATTATTATATGACCCTGCGGATCGCTTTCAACCCCGAAGATGGGTTGCTCAAGCTGAGCAGCGCGCCCGTATCTGCCCCTGGCTGGGGTCTGACCGAGATGGGCTGGGGGATCAACCCTGCTGGACTCACAGCGCTGCTGCTCAACCTGAAGGAACACTACGGCAATGCGCTGGTCGACGAGCCAGCCGCGGATGGCTTCGTCGCCGATTGGGGCCGGATCAACTATCTCCGCGCCCATCTCCTCGCCGCCCGGGACGCACTCCAGGCTGGCGCCGACCTGCGCGGCTATTTCGTCTGGTCGTTGATGGATAACTTCGAGTGGGCTCACGGCTACCGCCCGCGCTTTGGCCTCGTCCGCGTGGATTTCGCCACGCAGCAGCGCATCCCCAAACAGAGCGCACACTGGTACCGCGAGGTGATTCAGGCCAATGGATTGAATGAGTAACACAGGCTTTCGCTCGTGGCCCAAGGCGCAAACCCGGTCTATTTCTATGAAATTCCCCATAATTGACACTTCAATAGCACTTTGGATGCATGACATCTGATCTCCCTATTGGTATGCTTGAATTGAAGTTAATCTATTTCGACGTTATTAGTGAAAAATGGAACATAGTAAGGTGATTCTCAGGACAACCTTCACATGACAAGCCGGGAAAAACAACGTATAACCATTAATTGGTTCAGTAGGTCGATCTTTTTTCTAAGGAAGGATAACTTCATCCATGTGGCACATCTTGATAATCGCCGGTGCGATCGGTTGTGCAATCGGCGCAATTGTAGCGCGGCGCTTGCTGGTCTCAGCTTTGTGGCTGGCCGGCACGAGCGCGCTCGTGGCGTTGGAGATCTACCTGTTGGGCGCGCCTGAAATCGCGGTGATCGAGCTGAGCGTTGGTGCAGGGTTGGTCACCGTGCTGTTTGTCTTCGCGATCAGCATCGCCGGTGAAGAAGACCTGAACACACACTCGATCTTCCCGCTGCCCGCGGCGTGGGGTCTGGTGGCTCTCTCCCTCGTCCTTCTGGCCATACTGGTCCTCCCACGCGCAGGCCTGCAAGTGCCCATCCCTGGGATCGAACAATTCTCCACCATGCTCTGGGATAAGCGCGGCCTGGATGTGCTCCTCCAGATCATCATCATCTTCACCGGGGTGCTTGGAGTGCTGGGTATCCTGGCCGAATCCAGACGCACTGCCCACGTCGAATCCGCGAAAAAACTTCAGGAGGTACGTGAGGAGGTACAGGTATGAACCTGCTGAGCGTAGTCATCATTGGGGTTCTGGGACTGTTGGGCGTTGGCCTGTATGCACTGCTGATCACCCGCAACCTGATCAAGATCGTGGTGGCTCTGCAAATTCTGGTGAAGGCAATCCTCCTGGCGATCATCATGGCGGGGAAAGTCCAGGGTAATATGGCCCTGGCACAGAGCATGGCCCTGACGGTCATTGTCGCCGACACGATCGTCGCTGTGCTGGGGCTGGCCCTCGCCGTGCAGATCCGCAGGCAACTGGGCACGCTCGACGTCCAGGCGCTGTCCACTCTCCGGAGGTAATGCATGCCAGCCATATTGATCTATCTTATCATCGGACTTCCCTGGCTCGGCGCGCTGCTGGTCTGGATCGTCGGCGACGATCGCCCGCGTCTGCAGAACACACTGGCAGTGACTTTCTCCGTCGCGGCCGGCGTGTCTGCCCTGGCCCTCCTCCCGCAGACCTCCTCCCAGGTGGTGATCCGCGTACCGGCGGGCGGGATCTTTGGCGATTTTACATTCCTCGCCGACGGATTGGGCGCTTTCCTGGCCGCGGTCGCCACGGTCATCGGCTCTCTGGCGGTGATTTTCTCGATCGACTACATGAAGGGGGAAGCCCAGCTCGGCCGTTACTACGCCTTTATTCTCTTCTTTATCGGCGCGATGGCGGGCCTGGTCCTCACCAACAGCCTGCTACTCATGTTCATCTTCTGGGAGATCACCGCGGTGTGCTCCTATGGCTTGATCGCCTTCCATAACGACGATCCCAAGGCAGTTGCGGCGGGGATCAAAGCCCTGATCATTACCCAGGTCGGCGGCATCGGGCTACTGGCTGGAGCGCTGCTCGTCTACACCCAATTCGGAACCTACGAAATCAGCACCTTCCTTGAAAAAGCCGGGACGCTGCCCGGCGCGATCCTCTCCGTCGCCGGATACGGCTTCCTCATCGCCGCGGCGGCCAAATCGGCCCAGTTCCCCTTCCAGACCTGGCTCCCCGACGCAATGGAAGCCCCCACGCCGGTCAGCGCGCTGATCCATGCAGCCACGATGGTCAACGCGGGCGTTTACCTGCTGGCCCGCTTCTACCCGGCCTTTGAAGGCGTGCCGGGCTGGAGGATCGCTGTAATTGCCGTCGGGATGGTAACTGCCCTGATGGCCGCCGTGATGGCCCTGGTCTCCAACGACCTGAAACGCGTCCTGGCTTATTCGACAGTAAGCCAACTGGGCTATATGTTCTATTCGATAGGGGCAGGCGGCATCTTCGCCAGTCAGTTCCACCTGCTCAGCCACTCGGTCTTCAAGGCGCTGCTCTTCCTCGGCGCCGGCGCGGTGATCCACGCCGTAGGCACCCGGGATATGCGCCAGATGGGCGGCCTGGGGAGCAAGATGCCCCTCGTTCGCACTGTGTTCGTGATCGGGGCCATGGCGCTGGCCGGCCTGCCAATCCTCAACGGGTTCTGGAGCAAAGAGCTGATCCTCGAATCCGGATTGAGTGGAGGTCCGCTGTGGGCCTGGATCATCATGCTCCTCTGCGCGGGGCTGACCGCCCTGTACACCTTCCGCTGCGTCTGGATGGTCTTCTATGGGGAGCCGCGCAAACACGTCCACGCTCATGATGCCGGGCCAGCGATGAGGGTGGCCCTGATCCCCCTGGCATTTGGCACATTGACCACCTGGCTGCTTTGCGGCCCCTTCGCGGAGACGCTCCATAAAACCCTTCCCTTCCACAAGATCGAACCCCTGTCGACCCTGGCTATGGTTGAAGAAGTAGTCACGGCACCGACGACCTGGATTGCCCTGTTCATCATCGCCCTCGGCCTGGCAGCCTGGTGGCAGCGCGAGCGGCTGGCCGGGATGAGAGCAGCCCTGCAGGGCGTCGGGAAAGCCGCCGCCAACAGTTTTGGCTTCGAAACCTTCAACCAGGGGGTGGTCCAGTTCACCCGTGAAAGCGCGGAGGGACTGCGCAACACGCAGACCGGTTACCTGAGCTGGAACGTCGCTGGAATTATCGCCGGACTGGCTCTGGTCCTGGCGCTCCTGATCTGGGGAGCCTGATCCACATGGATACTGCATTCGTCTGGTTAATCGCAATTCCCCTGGCCGCTTCGCCGGTCAACTACCTGGCCGGGCGGCTGGGACCGGCTGGGCGCGTAGAGCGCGCCACCAGTCCAGTTCGCTGGGTCGCCCTCCTGGCCCTGCTCGCCGCCTGGATCCCCTTCGGCCTGGCAGCCCAATACCTGGCGGCGCACGGCCCGGCTGTTTATACCTACGGCGCGATCTCCCTGCGCCTGGACGGGCTCAGCCTGGTCCTCTCGGGGGTCGCCCTGGCACTGGGTACGCTGGTGATGCTCTTCTCCGGCCAGTACATCGCAGGGGAAGACGGCGAAAATAAATACTACGCCCTGCTGACTGCCATGATCGGTGCAATAATCGGCCTGAGCTGCGCTACCGACCTGTTCAACCTGTGGGTCTGGTTCGAGACCATGGCCATCTCCTCGTACATGCTGGTTGCTTTTTACCACAAGCAAGCCGGCGCCCTCGAGGCCGGGATCAAATACCTGGTTCAAAGCACGGTGGGTTCGGTATTTGTCCTCCTTGGGATCGGGTTGGTCTTTGGGACGAGCGGCACGCTCGACCTGTCAGCCCACCTGCAGAAAACCGCCCAATTGGCCCCCGCCCTCCTCGCCGCCGGCGCCCTGTTCGTGATCGGTTTTGGAGTCAAAACAGCCCTGGTGCCCATGCACACCTGGCTTCCCGATGCTCACTCCCAGGCCCCCAGCGGGATCAGCGCCATGCTGTCTGGCGTGGTGATTGAAGCCGGCCTGGTCGCCATGCTGCGCGCCCTGGCCCCCCTGGCGAACCTCACTTCCTTGTGGGGACCCATCTTGCTCGGCTTCTCCGCGGTCAATATGCTGTTCGGCAACCTGATGGCCCTCCGCCAGACCCAGGTTAAGCGCATGCTGGCTTACTCTAGCCTCAGTCACATCGGCTACATGCTCCTCGGCATTGGCATCACGGTGACCTTTCACCAGGTCGAAGGGGCGCAAGGTGGGCTTTTCCACCTGATCAACCATGGGATCATGAAGGGATTGGCCTTTCTCGCGGCCGGCGCACTGCTCTATGCGCTGCACATTGCCCACGGGGACCATAGTCCGCTGACTGTCGGCGATCTCTCCGGCGCGTCCCGCCGCTATCCTTTGGTTGCGATTGCCTTCTCGGTCGCCGTCCTCGGGTTGGGCGGTCTGCCCCCGCTCGCCGGGTTTATGTCCAAGTGGCAGATCTTCGTCGCTGGCTTCCAAACCCAGGTCCCCTGGGTACAGGCCCTGGTCATTTTTGCCGCCCTGAACAGCGTCCTCTCCCTGGCATACTACGCCCCGCTGGTCAACGCCATCTACCGCCGCGAGATGTCTTCGACCGTCAAGCAGGGCCTGGCGATTCCCGCCACAATGAATATTCCGCTGGTCCTGATGGCCCTGGCCGTGATCGTCCTGGGCATCTGGCCAGATCTGGTCAGTTGGCTGACCGGGCCAGGCGCAAAAGCCATCCTGGCCGCTTTTGGAGGTTAACCTGTGAATATCTTGCTTTCTCCCCCAGTTGCATTTTTGCTCTATATTCCCCTGGTGCTAGTGATCGTCGGCCTGGGCCGCCTGCTGGCCGGTCCCGCCAAAGAGAACGCGATGAAGACCAGCCTGTACAGCTCGGGCGAATCTGCACCGACCAGGGCGGCAGTCCCAGGGTATAAACCGTTCTTCGTCATCGCCCTCTTCTTCGCCATCCTCCACCTGGGCATTCTCGTCGTGGGGACAGGCTCACTCTCCCCCATGGTTGGGGTTTATGTGGTGGGCCTTCTTCTCGCTTTGTTTGCGCTGCTGCTGGGATAGGAGCGAAAATGGCCGATCATACACCCATTTTTGTCGATAAAGTGCTCGATGGGATCCGCAGTTGGGCGCGGATCAATTCCCCCTGGGCCATCCATTACAACAGCGGCTCCTGCAACGGCTGCGACATCGAAATCCTGGCCACGCTGACCCCACGGTACGACGTGGAGCGCTTCGGGATCAAGCTGCAGGGCAGCCCGCGGCATGCCGACGTAATGATCTGCACCGGCCCGGTGACTCTGCAGTCCCGCGACCGGCTACTGCGCATCTACGAGCAGATGCCTGAACCCAAGTTCGTCATCGCCGTCGGGTCCTGCGGGATCTCGGGCGGGGCCTTCCGCGGCTGTTACGGCATCGTCGGGAATATCTCCGACGTCATCCCGGTGCACGCGTACGTCCCCGGCTGCCCCCCGCGCCCCGAGGCGATTATCTACGGCGTCGTCCAACTGCTGGAGAGCCTCAAACAGGGGAAGAAACCGGAACCGATCACCCTGCCTGCCGAGACTGTGCAGGAGTAGGAGCTGAGTATGGATACCCAGACTGCCTTTCAAGAGGTTACCGATCTGCTCCAACCCTGGGCGCGCTGGACCAAACAGGTCCAACCCAACCTCCTCACCGTCTCGATTTCGCGCGCCCACCTGCTGCCCGCGGTCAAAGCGCTGATCGACGCCCGGTGGGGCTATCTCTCCGCGATAACCGGCCTACATCTTCCCCTGGCGGCAGCGCTCGCACCGGCTTATGACGGCCCGGAGCCCGATCCGCTGATAACCGGCGGGTCCTTCGTCGTCCTGTACCATTTCTGCAACGGCGATGCGGTGCTCAACCTGCGCGTCCATCCGCCGAGTATAAAGGATACCCGCGTCCCAAGCATCTGCGGACTGATCCCTTCAGCGACCCTCTACGAGCGCGAGCTGATGGAGATGTTCGGGATTGAAGTTGAAGGCACACCCGATACCAGCCACCTGCTTCTACCGGATGAATGGCCGGATGGCGTTTACCCGCTGCGGAAAGACTACCATGGTCCGGCTGCGCCTGCCCAGTTATAGGTGGAGAGGAGAGAATATGGCAAACCAAACCAAAACGGAAAAATTCATCATCCCCATCGGCCCGCAGCACCCCGCCCTCAAGGAGCCTGGCCATTTTGAGTTTACCGTGGACGGCGAGATCGTCACTGGCGCAACGGCCCGCCTGGGTTACGTCCACCGCGGGATCGAAAAAGGCTGCGAGGAACGCAACTACATCCAGGACCTGTACCTGCTCGAGCGCATCTGCGGGATTTGCTCCCACGTGCATGCGACAGCTTACGCCCTGGGGGTGGAAAAGCTGGCCAACGTCACCGTAACCCCCCGCGCCCAGGCCATTCGCCAGGTCGTGGCTGAGCTTGAGCGCATCCACAGCCACATGCTCTGGCTGGGGGTAGCAGCCCACGAGGCGGGCTTCGAAACCCTGTTCATGTACAGTTGGCGCGACCGTGAGACGGTGATGGATCTCCTCGAAGGCCTGACTGGCAACCGGGTCCACTATTCAGCGAACGTGCTGGGCGGGGTCAAGTGCGACATCACCCCGGAGCAGCGCGACGCGATCCTGCGCGGCCTGGATTATCTCGACGAGCGCATGCAGTACTATATGAATGTAGTCACCTCTGACGAGACCTTCCTCGGCCGAACCCGCGGTGTCGGCGTGCTGACCTACGAGCAGGCTGAAACGCTCGGCTCGGTCGGCCCCACGGCACGCGCCTCCGGCGTCACGCGCGATATCCGGCTCGAATCACCCTACCTGGTCTACAGCGAGTTTCCCGTCAAAGTCATCCTGGACGACGGCTGTGACCTGCTCGCCCGCTTCGTGGTGCGCATCAAGGAGCTGTTCGAAAGCTCGCGGGTCATCCGGCTGATCGTCGATAACCTTCCCGCCGGCGAGCTCACCGTCAGGATGCCTCGCCGCATCCCGGAGAATGAGGCCGTCAGCCGCGTCGAAGCGCCGCGTGGAGAGCTCTTCTACTATCTCAAAAGCAACGGCACCGACATGCCCGAGCGGATCAAAGTGCGCACCCCGAGCATTTGCAACTGGTCCTCGGTGGTGGTCACCGCCATCGGCCACAAGCTGGCGGATATCCCCATGATTCTCGCCGGCATCGATCCCTGCTTCTCTTGCAGCGACCGGTCTGTTCAGATCTGTTCCGCTTCGGGTGGAGTCTCAAAAATCTGGACCTGGGAGCAGTTACGCCAATACGGAATCGAGTATTACCGATGAACCTATCTATCTCTCCCCTCCTCGCTCTCCTGATCTTCCCCGGGGGCCTGTTCATTCTCTTTGTAGGCCTGGCTTACGAATGGGTGGACCGCAAGCTTATCGCTCAGTTACAGAACCGGATTGGGCCGCGCTGGTTCCAGCCCCTGGCGGATATCGTCAAAATCCTGGCCAAAGAGGAGATCACTCCGGACGGCGTCAGTCCGGCGCTCTTCAACGCCCTGCCGGTGGCCGCCCTTGCCGCCGTCCTCACCGCCGCATTGTACGTCCCGATGGCAGGCATGCAGCCTTCCTTCAGCTTCCGCGGCGACCTGATCGTTACCCTCTACCTGCTCAGCATGATCACCATCTGCATCGGCCTGGCGGGTGTAAATACCATCGACCGCTTTTCGGTCCTCGGCGCGACCCGCACCCTGACCCAGCTCTTCTCCTATGAAGCTCCCTTCCTCCTCGCCCTGTTGGGTCCGGCCATCGTTGCCGGGAGCTGGCAGATCAGCGATATCTCCGCCTACGCTCGCGGTCACTGGGGGCTGATCCTGCTTACCCAGCCAATCAGCTTCATCGTGGCTCTGATCGGGCTGATGGGAAAGCTTGAGCTGCCGCCCTTCGACGCACCCGAGGCTGAAACCGAGATCGTCTCCGGCGCGATGACCGAGTACAGCGGCCGTGGCCTGGCCCTCTTCCACGTCGCCAGAGACGCCGAGTTGCTTATCGGCCTGACCCTGATAGCCACCTTCTTCCTGGGCGGCATCGCCAACCCGATCGAATTTCTGCTCAAGACCCTCGGCCTGCTGCTGGTTATGGCCATCCTTCAGGCGCTCTTTGCCCGTCTGCGCATCGACCAGACCGTTGGGATGTGGTGGCGCTTCGGGTCGATCCTCGCCCTGGTCCAGATTCTGGTCCTCGTTATTTTGAAATCGATAGGTGTGCTATGAAAATCGGATCGATGTTTGGCAACGTTATCCAATCGCTGTTCAAGAAACCGGTCACGGAGATGTATCCGTTCGTCAAGAAGTCCTCTCCCGAACGCTATCGTGGGCAGCTCTTTTTCGATCCCTCGAGATGTACCGCCTGCCAACTGTGCGTGAAAGACTGCCCTGCCGAAGCCCTCGAGCTGATCGTGATCGACCGGGCAGCCAAGAAGATCGTCATGCACTACCAGGCAGACCGCTGCACCTTTTGCGGGCAGTGCGTCGTGGACTGCAAGTTCGACTGCCTGAACATGGACAGCCAGCGATGGGAACTGGCCGCTACGCGGAAGGAGCCGTTTACGTTCTTTTATGGGAATGAAGCCGATGTCCAGTCCATCCTGGCGAGCGCAGCTCAAGGCGGCGCTCAACCGCCTGCGCAGGGCTGAAAGCACTCCCCGGATCACCATCCTGGGGATAGGAAATGATTTGCGTGGGGACGATGCGGCAGGGGTGCGCATCGTCCGCCAGTTAAGCGCACGTATTGCGGAAAAAGAGCAACCGGGTTTGCTGCTCCTCGAAGCAGGCATCGCCCCCGAGAACTTCAGTGGGCCGCTGCGCAAATTTTCGCCGCACCTGGTGCTGCTGGTTGACGCGGCCCGGATGGGCCTGCAGCCGGGGGAAATCCGCTGGCTGGACTGGCGTGATACCGGGGGGATCAGCTCGTCGACCCATACCCTGCCGCCCTCGGTCCTGGCCCAATACCTGGTCAACGAGCTGGGCTGTGCAGTCTATTTATTAGGCATCCAGCCCGAAACCATGGATTTCGACGAGCCGGTCACGCCGGCGGTGGGGGCTGCGATCAATGCAGTGGCCGAGGAGCTGGCGAAGAACCTGTCCTAAAGAGTTTCCTCCCTCAAAAATTAACGCTTTTTCAATTTTAGGGGATGCAGGAGGGGGTATATAATCAATCCGAATTGAACAGCCTCGTTAGGCGAGGCGTCTGCGCGAGACACAGGCCGCTGCCCCGAAATGTCGAGAGACGCCAAGGGGTAGACCAGGTGGACGACGCCATCCACATCCTCGAGGCGCTTCGCTCCCCTGACCAGGCCGAAGTCTTCTCGGAGCTGGATGACGAAGATCAGGAAAACCTGCTGCCCCGCCTGAACGTCTCCGACTCGGCGGTCATCCTCGAAGAGCTCGATGAAGAAGAAGCGGCTCGCCTAGCCTCCAACCTGCCGCAAGAAACGGTCGCGCGCATCCTCGATGAAATGCAGCCCGACGAAGCGGCTGACTTGCTGGAGGATCTGCCCGACCACCAGGCGCAGGCCCTCCTCGCCCGGCTGGAGGATCCTGAAGAGATCCGCCCGCTGCTGTTCCACCCGGATGACAGCGCAGGAGGTCTGATGACCTCTGAATTCCTCGCCCTGCGCCCCAAGATGACGGCCCGCGAGGTTATCGTCGCCCTGCGCCAGTGGAAGCCCGAGAGCGAGACGATCTACTAGCTATTCGTTGTGGACCAGTCCAAGAAGCTGGTAGGCGTGGTTGGCTTCAGAAACCTGATCGTGGCCCCCCAGAGACCGTAATCGAGGAGATCATGATCCGCAACCTCATCTCGGTCAAAGCCGGCACCGACCAGGAAGAGTACGCCCGCCTGCTGTCAAAATACAACCTGCTGGCGCTGCCGGTGGTGAACGATGACAGCGTTCTGCTGGGGGTCATCACGGTCGACGACCTGGTGGATGTGATCCAGGACGAGGCGACCGAGGATATCCAGCGCATGGGAGCTACCGTCCCCCTGGAGACGCCCTACCTGGCCACAGGAGTGATCAAGATCGCCCAGAAGCGGATCGGCTGGCTATTCCTGCTCTTCGTCACCGAGATGCTGACCGGCACGGTCCTGCGCCACTTTCAAGACGAGGTACAGGCCGTGGTAGCGCTCTCCTTCTTCGTCCCTCTGCTGATCGGCACGGGCGGGAACGCCGGCTCGCAGACCACCAGCACCATCATCCGCGCGCTGTCTCCGGCCCGGTAATGAGCACCCTGGTCGACGCAACCGGCCTTTTTATCTATTTCACCATCGCCCGTGTTCTTTTGAAATTGTGAGTTTAATGTCCTTTTTATTGATATAATTCCATTATCACTCCATAAAAAATCTGGACACGGGATAAAACAGATCTTACGGATTTCCACGGATTTTTTTATCCATTTTGATCCGTTGAATCCGAAAAATCCGTGTCCAAAACTCCCTTCGATAAATTTAAGAAACAATGGCAGCATCAACCTCTATCCAAGCCGAACAGGAAAAATCCCGGGCCGCTCTCAACTCGGTGATCGCCGCGATCGGCCTGACCACCATGAAGATTATCGTTGGGGTGCTGACCGGCAGCCTGGGCATCCTGGCAGAGGCCGCTCACTCCGCGCTCGACCTGGTCGCCGCGCTGGTCACTTACTTTGCGGTGCGCGCCGCCGATAAACCGGCCGACAGCGAGCACCTTTACGGCCACGGCAAGATCGAAAACCTTTCCGCGCTTTTCGAAACTCTGCTGCTCCTGGTTACCTGTGTTTGGATCATTATCGAGGCGATCCAGCGCCTCTTCTTCAAATCCGTTCACGTTGAAGCCTCGGTCTGGTCTTTCCTCGTTATGGGAATCTCGATCGTCGTCGACTACACCCGTTCGCGAATGCTGTACCGCACAGCCAAAAAGTACAACAGCCAGGCCCTCGAGGCCGATGCGCTACACTTCAGTACCGACATCTGGAGCTCGACCGTCGTCATCCTGGGTCTGGTCGGCGTCCTGCTCTCTGAGAAGATCCCTGCCCTGAAGTACCTCGATAAGGCTGATTCCGTTGCCGCCCTGGGAGTCGCCATCATCGTCATGATCGTCAGCATCCAGCTCGGCCAGCGTACCATCCAGGCCCTGCTCGATTCGGCGCCCGGTGGCATGGCGGAAAAAATCGAGAAAGCCGTCGAAGCGCTGCCGGGGGTGATGGACTGCCACCAGGTGCGCGTGCGCTCTTCCGGCGCGCACATCTTCGTCGACGTGCATGTTCTCGTGGATGGAAGCCAGCCGCTCAGTGAGGTGCACGCCCTGACGGAGACTATCGAGCAGACCATCCAGCTCATCGCTCCCGGCGCCGACGTCACCGTCCACCCCGAGCCGGTCGACCCGCCAGACGATTATTCGATTTAGTTATCTCCCGTTTATGATCCGCTCCGTCGTCAACTTTGCCGAGAGCAGCACCATCGGCAGGCCGGTGCCGGGATGGGTACTCCCCCCGACGAAATACAGGTTCTTATAACGCGCGTGGCGATTGTGCGGGCGGAAATAGCCCACCTGCCAGAAGTTATGGCTGAGACCAAACGCTGAACCCCTGGCACAGTGGAAGCGCCGCTCCCAATCGTGCGGAGTATAAGCAATCTCGAACTTCAAATGGCGGTCGAAATCGACCACCCCTTCTTTTTCCAGGCGTTGGAGGATAAACGCCCGCGACCGGGCCTTCATAGCCTCCCAATCCTGGGGGACGGCGCTGTCCAGGTGCCCGCAGGGCACCAGCCCGAGCAGGGTATCGTGCCCGGTTGGCGCCGCCGCCGGATCGGTGCGGGCAGGGGCGTGGATGTAGAAGCTGGGCTCGTCGGGGAGCAATTGGTCGCGGAAAATTCGGTCGAAGCTGGGCCGGTAATCGTCGGAGAGGAAGATATTGTGGTGCTGGAGCTGTGGGTAGACCCGGTCGCAGCCCCAGTAGAACATGATCGCCGAACAGGTGTACTTCTTTCCCTCCAGGCGGGCGGTCTCGCGCTCTCTGGGTAACAGGCATTCATAAATATAAGGAAGATCGGCGTTGGCGATCACCACATCAGCCTGCAGCCGGCTACCATCTTCGAGCAGCAGGCCACTCGCCCGTCCGCCGTCTACTTCGATCTGCTTCACCGCGGTATTAAAACGGAACTCCACACCCTGCTTTTGAGCGATCTCGACCATGCTCTCGATGACCCGGTACATCCCGCCTATCGGAAACCACACGCCGTCGGCCAGTTCGGTATACTGGAGCAGTGAATAAGTCGCCGGGGCATCGTACGGGCTGAGCCCCAGGTACATATTCTGGAAGGTAAAGGCGGCCTTCAGCCGGGGATGGCGGAAGTACCGTCCGATATTGGCAAAGTGCCTCACCAGGCCTTTGATCCGCAGCGCCCGTTGCAGGGTATCCGGGCTGAGGAATTCCGCCAGGGTGTAGAAATTGCGCCCAACGAAATGGTCGACGGATTGGTGATAGTGGTTGCTCCCTTCGACCAGGTAGCGCAGCAGGCCGTCAAAGCTGCCCGGCTCGATGGCCTCGAGCTGGGTCTGCATCGCCTGAAGGTCCCCGGTCAGCGCCAATTGAGAGCCATCGTTAAAATGCAGCCGGTAGGTCGGGTCGATTTTTCGCAAGTCGAGGTAGTCCTCCATCCGCTCGCCGAGCGCGGCATAGGTCTCGGCAAAGATTTGTGGCATGAGGAACAGCGTCGCCCCGATATCGAAGCGGTGGCCGTCGCGGATAATTTGCGAGCAGCGCCCACCAGGCGTGGGATTTTTTTCGACGACGGTAACCCTGTAGCCGCTGCGCGCCAGGCGCGCCGCTGCGGCGATTCCTCCCAGGCCGGCGCCAATCAGGATGGCGGTCGGTTTTGAAATCATGTTTCCCTCCCGGAAAGCCCCAGGCGAGCGCTGGCCGTCTGCAGCAGCGCCTGCCAGAAGTAGCCCAGCGGCAGCGAAAGCATCAGGGCCAGGTTTTCCCCTGGAGCAGCTTCCTCATCTAAAAAACGAAAAACACGCTCGATCGGATTTTTGGTCAGAAGCGCGGAATAGATCGGTTGAACGGTTTCACCGTGGTCGCGCATGACCCGCAGCAGGGCTCCATCACAGAATTGATAGAAAGCGGAACCGGCCGGGACAGCAAAGGGATGGCCGTTTTTGGTCAGCGAGGCGACGATCGCCTGCGAATCCCGCAGGATGCGGGTGAAGGCATATCCCGCGGTTGGCTTGACCCTGCCCCCGCGGATCCCGATGTTCATCACCCGCTGCCCTGCCCGGCGCGGAAAGGGCGCATCGGTCAGTGGGGTGACTCCACCTTCGCGGGCGAGGATACGGTAGCTGTGGATGCCCAGGGTGGTCTCAACGTATCCACGCAGCGTTTCTTCGCAGCGGTCCGGGCTGAGCAGCACGTATTCCACCAGGGCGCGCCGCTCCGAATAGGGCAACAAATACTGAAAACGCAGATCCTTCTTCTGTGGGACCCGGAAATCAAACAGCGTAACGGTCCGCGGGTCAAAGGCCGCCTCAGATGTCTCGATCTCCCATCCTTGAAAGTGCTGGCACAGAGAAATATGGCGCCGCGGATCAACGCTGAGATCGGCGGGCAAGAAACGGCTGTCGAAAACCCATCTTCCCCGGACCGTCCTGCCTCCTCCCACGCGGACCTGGGCGCAGTCCGCGTCGTCGTCGATCTCCAGGCCTCGCCCCGGCAAAAACTCTATCCCCGGGCAGGCGGCCAGCTCCTGGTGGATAAACGCGGTGAGAGCCGCACGGCGCAGGCTGCAGTAACGATAGCTGCCCAGGTCGAATTCCTGCAAGCCATACTCGTCGCTCAGAGCCAACCGGCCCCAGGAGTGGGAGATCACAGGATCGAAGGGGGTAGGATGGTCACACCAGAAGCTGAGCGCGTGGTCGCGACCAGGGCGTTCATTTGGGTCGATGACCAGGATCGAGCTGCCGCGTAACGGAGAGCACGCCAGGTGGAAGGCCAGGCTCAACCCCGAAACGCCGCCGCCAGCGATGATGAAATCATAATCAGGCATGCGAAGTCGACCCCAGCAAAATTTTGGGCAAACGAAGCAGCTTTTCAACCGGGCCGAGGTGCGCCCGGCGGGTGAACACGTCGTAATCGTGCGCTTCAATGTCATCCAGGATGCCGCTGTACAGACCGGCGGCCGCGGCCACAGCAAACCGCCCATCCCGGTCCAGCATGCGGATCCCCGGATGGGCCTCGGCGTAGAGCAAGCGGTTGCGCTGGATCTGAAAACGCATGAACGCCCGCCAGCGCTCATCGACGCGCCCGGCCGCCAGGTCTCCCTCGTTCAGGCCAAAGGCAGCCAACTCCTCCTGAGGCAGGTATACCCGGCCTACGCGCCAATCTTCCCCCACGTCGCGGAGGATATTGGTGATCTGGAGCGCGACGCCCAGCTTGATCGCATAGGGGATCGCTTCCGGACCGGAAAAACCGATAATGTGCATGCTCATCAGACCGACCGTCGAGGCAACCCCATAGGCGTAAGCAGCCAGCTCTTCAAATGTCAGGTAGCGTTTCTGGCACAGGTCGCGGGCGATGCCATCCAGGAGCTGTTCGGCGAAGAGGATTGGGATGCGAAAACGCAGGCGGGCGTCCGCCCAGGCAACCGCGATGAGGTCTTTTCCGGAGGGGAGCAGGGAAAGAGATCTCTGCCGCCAGGCGATCCAGGCTTCATCCAACCCATTCAACCCATTTTCGGGGCAGTCCACCAGGTCATCGCTGGTCCGGCAGAACGCGTACAAAGCTCGGATCGCCTTGCGCTTGAAACGGGGCAGGAATTGAGTTGCCAGCGAAAAGGTCCGACTGTGGCGAGCGGTCAGAGCTTCGCAGGCCGCGTAAGCCCGGGACACCAGCGCGGGATCCCCAATCCTCCCGGGCAGTGGGTGCGCAGGGTGGGGCGAATTCTGGCAGGCAAGCGACAGCAGAGCGAGTTCCCAGTTTTGAGTAACCATCGTATTCGGATGGTCCTTTCATCGGTTTCAGTACCGATAGCTGTAATAACGATCGATACTCTATATACGCAGAAACCGGGAAAAAGTTCTACTGAACAGACAATTGGACTCCGGAGAGCGCCTCGATTACCCCCAGCACCGCAGAATTGTCCAGCTCACCAAGGCCCATCTGCAGCATGGCGTTGAACAACTGCGCGTTGATTGCCGTTCCCGGCAGCGCCGTCCCATACTGGCGGGCAGTCTCGATGACGATATTGAGGTCTTTGGCCTGCATGTAGGCTTTGAAGCCCGGGCCGCGGTTGCCCGCAAACAGCCGCGGTGGTTTCACATCCAACGTCCAGCATTGCGCCGCACCGCCCTTGATCGCTTCGATCACTTTCTGCGGGTCCGCCCCCGCTTTTTGCGCGAAGATGAGCAGCTCGCCCATCGCCACCATCTGGGCTGCAACCATGATCTGGTTGGCGGCCTTGGCGATCTGCCCCGCCCCGCTGTCGCCTACGTGGGTGATCGTCTTGCCTATCGCCTGGAACACCGGCCGAACCTGCTCGACCGCTTCCGCCGGCCCGCCGATCATGATCGCCAGCGTCCCCTGCCGCGCGCCAATATCCCCACCACTGACCGGGGCGTCCAGGCAGAGCACGCCGTGCTCTCCCAGTCTCTCCGCGATCAGCCGCGCCGACGCCGGCTTGATCGTCGAATTGTCGACAAAAACCAGCCCCGGCCTGGCTGCCTCGATAATCCCGTTTTTCCCCAGCGCCACCAGCTCAACGTCCGGGGAATCGGGCAGGTTGGTGAAGACCACGTCGACCTGAGAGGCCACCTCCACCGGGGAGCTCGCCGCTCGGGCTCCTTCGCGGACCAGCTCATCCACCGCGGCCCGGCTGCGGTTGTGCACCACCAATGGAAACCCGGCCTTGAGGATATTCCGGGCGATCGATTTCCCCATCAGCCCAAGGCCAATATAACCCACCGTTTGCATCGTTCCATCCTCCACACGGATTTTCCCATATAGGGTTCTCGAATTTCGGCCGCAGGTCGGCCTTCTTTTTTTAATCGAAAATCGAAAATTGATTTACAGGTCTCTTTTCTGAAACGTTCGCACTGCCAGCGCAAGGGCCAGCAGCGCATACAGCCCCGCGTACACAATCATCGCCGGGCTGGGTACGGAGACCGAGGAAAACGGGGTCATCCGCGCTCCGGTCAGGCTGGTCAGCGCGGATTGCATCTCGAAAGCCGCGCGTTTCCACAGCGCCTCGGAGGGCAGGATCAGGCTGGATACGATCCCCACGTTGACCGCCGTCTGGTTTTCCAACGCCGAACCGATCTGCTCGATCCAGCCGCCCACAAAGGCGATCCCGAACAGCCCAAACACCAGCACCCCGTTGGCAATCGTGGAGAGAGTTGTTCCCCCCAGCATCGATAAGCAAAGCAGCAGCATGGCGTTCAGCCACATCAGCCCGAGCCCTGCCAGCAGATTGGGCGGCGAATATCCGGCGATCAGCGCGACTGCCAGGACCACCCCGCCCGCCATCAACAGCAGATAGAGGGTCAGCAGGCCGGCAAAGCCGATCCACTTCCCCAGCAGCACCTGCCAGCGCTCGACCGGCTTGGAGACCAGGGTATGGATCGTCCCCGAGGCAATCTCCCCCGAAAGCGTGTCGACCGAGGTCAGCACGGTCATCATTACCGTCAGGAAATTGACCGCGTAGAGCCCGGCCAGGAGGAGCGCATTCGCCAGCTCGTTCTGCACGAGCGGAATTCCACCGCGGGGGGAGTTGAGCATGTCCTGGCGGATCAGGTAAAACCCGATGCTGTAGACTGCCAGGAAGGCCACGCCCAGGGCCAGCGCCGCCCAGAGGATTTTTTTCCGCGAAGCCTCGCGGAAAGTTAATCGCGCTATGATCCAGGGGGTCATCACAGCCCTCCATCCGTGCCGACGATCTGGATAAACAGGTCTTCCAGCGCAATCCGCTGCGGCGCCAGGGTGTAGACTTCCGCGCCACAATCCAGCAGGTAGTGGTTGATTTGCGGAAGCGCCTCTTCACTATTGACCGTCAGCGAAACCTGCTCCCCATCCACGCGGATATTCTCCCCCCAGCGAGAGAGTCCCGCCGCGACCTCGGGCAGCAGGGGCCGGGCGCGCACCTTGACCGTGAGCTGCCCATCCATAAAGGACTTCAGCGAATTGACCTGGATTACCTTGCCGCGCTTGATAAAGGCCACCCGGTCGCAGGTGATCTCCACCTCGCTGAGCAGGTGCGAGTTCAGGAAGACGGTCGCCCCCCGCTCGCGCAGTCCATGGATGATATCGCGCACCTGTAGCCGGCCCACCGGATCCAGCCCGGAGGTGGGCTCGTCCAGGATCACCAGGTCCGGCTCGTTGAGCAGCGCCTGGGCTAAACCGACCCGCTGCAGCATCCCCTTGGAAAATTCGCGCAGCTTTTGCCCCGCGAAAGGCTCCAGGCTGACGAGCTCGAGCAACTCGGGGATCCGCGTGCGGTAGACTGGCTCAGGGATATGATACAGCTCGGCGTGCAGGCGGAGGAACTCGGCGGCGGTCAGCCAATCGTGGAAACGAAAGTGCTCCGGTAAAAAGCCGACCCTGGCCCGCCCGGCGGCCTCTCCCAGCGGGCGGCCCAACAGGTAGCCTGTCCCGGCCGTAGGGCGGATCAGTCCCAGGAGCATCTTGACTGAGGTGGTCTTCCCCGCCCCATTGGCCCCCAGGAAGCCAAATACTTCCCCCCGCCCCACTGAAAGGGAGAGGTCTTCGACGGCCACCTTCTGGCCGAACTCTTTTCGCAGCCCATGCGTCTCAATCGCAGAGTTTGAATCGGGTGTCATCATCAATCGATATGGGTTCTATTACTTACCGGATCAATGAATTTGATGCTTTGTCACTTGGTTGCTCAGTTAATAAGAAAGAAGTATTTTTCTCTATTTTCCATGAGGTCTCTGTGTGCTCTGTGATAAAAAGAAAAGGGCAGGGCAAGCCCTGCCCTCATCCAGACTATTGTAACCTATTGAAGCGAATTGGCAAGCTGTACGTCCGCGTCTGTGTAACCGTTGCCGCTGAGCCCGTAGAGAATCCCGTTTTTGACCCACAGCATGACAAAGTGACCGCCCATCTTGCCGCTGGTCTCACGCACCAGGGTTGCGGTGACCCCGTCCACATCGACTTCCTCATAGTTGCTCGAATCGATCGGCACGGGGATCACCAGCGTGTTCAGCCAGTCGATCCGCTCGCTCATGCTCTTCGCCTGATCCGCTGGCATACCGGTCATTTCGAGAAAAGCGCTGCCCAGCTTCTTGAGGTCCAAGCCGGGCGGCGTGGTCACCGTGGGCGAAGGCATCTGGACCAGGACGGTGCAATCGGATTCCATGCCCAGATCCGGCACAGCTTTATCAGTACCAGCGGAGGCAGCCTTCTCTGAGGGTTTAGCGCAGGTTCCAAAAGAAGCTGTGACCGAGCTCGGCACATTCGCGGTGACGGTGGCTCCGTTGAGGGTGGAATCGAGCGCCAGGTCAGAGCGGTTCATCTCGTTCAGAATCTGATTGATCCGCGGCACGTCCAGGGTCAATGTGCCTTTGCTGGCCGGTTCGACAGTCAGGCTGGGCAGGGGCTCCGCACCTGCAGCGGGAAGGCGCACGGCAAAACCGGCTTCCTGGCTGGCTTCCGCCACTGAACCGACGGTCTTCGGCTTGCCGCTGCTCTCGAATTTGGCATTGTCATCGAGAAGGCTCTGGATGCTCGGCCCGCTGTTTTTGAAGCTGTCCGGCAGGTTGGTCGTGCTGACCGGGATCACCGCGATCTGCTTGACCCTGAAGATCTCGAGCAAATTGACCGCCGCGACCCGGATCGATGGAACGGATAAGGCCAGGCCCAGGACCACGATGACCGTGATGGCGATCCAGGCCGGCCGGTAGGGACGGCTGAATAATTTATGGAACATATTTTGGTTCTCCTTTTCTTTCTGTGAGAGGTGAGCGGCAAACCGCGCTCGCCCGGAAGCGGTGGTGGGGAGAAGCCGGGCCTCCAGGCCCGCATCCAGACTGGCAAGGTACATCCTGACCCGCTGGCTTTGCTCTCGCAGGGTCTCAACGCGGCTCTGGCACGCGGGGCATTCCTCCAGGTGAGCTGACACCCGGGAATGCTCCGGCTCGCTGAGCTGCCCGTCCAGGTAGGCTTTCAAATTGCTGTCTTCGAAAGGATGTTTCACGCCTGGCTTCCTTCACCAAACTGCGCCCGGTAGCGCTTTTCAAAGTCCTGCTCTGCCCGGCTCAACAGCGTGCCAATCGAATGGATTGAGACCTGGCAGATGTCCGCCAGTTCCCGGTAGCTCAGGCCCGCGGACCTGAGGAAGAGTAACTGGGCGGACTGCGGTTTCATTTGAGCCAGAACCAGGCGAACCTGCCTTTTTTCTTCGTTGGCTTCCGTCTCCTGCGCCGGGCTGGCGGGCGCGGCGCTGCGGATGGCTTCCATGCCAGCGTCCTGCTCGTAGCGCATGCGGCGCTTCTTGCCGCGCAGGGCATTGAAGCCGAGGTTCATCGCCACCCGGTACAGCCACCCACCCAGCCGGTCTTTGCCGGGTTTGAGCCGGTCCAGGTCCTGATACAGCCGGTAGAACGTTTCCAGGGCCAGGTCTTCGGCTTCATCCGCATCGCCGGTCAGGCGCACCAGAAGGAGAACAATCGGGGGCCAGTAGCGGCCAAAACATTCTTCGAACACCATGCTGGCCTGTTCTTCCCGCGTTCGGGCGACTGCTCCTCTGGGGGCTGGGAACCGTGAAGCTCCCGGTTCTTTCAAGCTCATCTGTTTAACACCACTCACGACAAAAATATGACAACCATGACCAGTGTATATTTTCTCGGGTTGGAATGCAAGCACGCGAGTGTAGAATGCAGTGAAGAACAGACTTAACCGGCTTCGACCACCCCTTTCCGACCGGGCTGCCTGTTCGCCACCACCAGGCTGGCAAGGATCAAAACCGCACCGGCGACCAATTGCCAGGTCAGCGTTTCGCGAAGAAAGACCACCCCCAGAATGACCCCGCCCAGGGGAAACAGGTATGTCACCATGCTGGTGCGAGTTGGCCCGATCTCGTGGATCAGGTAGTAATTGATGATCAGCGCGAACCCAGACCCGATCACCCCCAGCCAGAGCAAGGCCACCCAGGTCAGGGGAAGACGAGGAATGTGGACCGGGCTCTCGAAAAGGGCGACTGCCGGCCACATCGCTCCCGTCGCGGAGACCAGCGGCCCGGCGCTCCGCAGAATGGCCGGGGTATCCTCGGTCGACTTACGCACGAAAATGTTGCTGCCAGCGTAGAAGATTGAAGCCAGCACCACGGCAGCCTCGCCCAGAATCGAGCTAGCCGATGCGCTCAGGTCCTTGCTCATCAGCAGTACCACGCCGGTGAACCCGATCAGCAAGCCCAATCCCTTCATCAGAGTGATCTGATCGTCGTGGAGCGACATATGGGCAAGGACGATCGTAAACAGGGGCACGGTCGCGTCCAGGATCGCCGCCACCGCCGAGTCGATCGTCTGCTCGCCCCACGAGATGAGAAAAAAAGGGATCGCGATGTTGGTGATTCCCAGTATCAGCAGCGGAACCCACTCTCTGAAGCGCCGCGGCAGCGATGTGCGCTGGATGAGGATCACTGCCACGCCAAAGAGCAGCCCGAACAGGACGCGGAAGGCGACCAGGGTGATCGGGCCGATCTCCTGCACCGCGATTTTGATCCACATAAAGGATGAGCTCCAGATCCCGCCCAGGAGGAGAAAGATCAGCCAGTGTTTCAGTTTCAATTTACCCGCTCCAATCAGCAGAGCGTCCCCTCCGACCGGTCAAAGGTCTCGGAGGGGACGCTCCTTGAAGATCGCGGTTACGCCAGGGCATGGAGTTGCTCGGAGAGCTTCGCGGCCGTTTCCTGGTAGGTAGCCAGCTTCTGACGCTCCTTATCCACCACCTGGGCAGGCGCCTTCCGGGCGAAGGGGCTGGAGAGCAGGCCTTCCAGACGGGAAATCTGGGACTGGACCTCTTCAAGCTCTTTTTGCAGCCGCTCCCGTTCAGCACTGGTATCTATCAGCCCGGCCAGGGGCAGGAAAATCTCCACGCCGGAGACCACCAGCGAGGCCTGCCCGGCCGGTTTCTCATCCAGGGTCGAAACGATCCGCAGCTCGTCTGGATCCAGGAAAGCCAGCGCGGCGATTGCTCCAGACTGCTGGAGGATCATCTCACTGCGCTCTCCAGCGACGATCGTCGCCGGGATGCGCTTTCCCGGGGCAACCTTTTTCTCAACCCTCAGGTTGCGGATCGCGCGGATGATGTCCATTACCAGGCTGAAATCGGCCACCACGTCTTCTTCCCAGGGCTGCACCGGCTCAGGAGCCGGCCAATGGGAGACGATTAGAGCCTCTTCCCAGCTCCCCCCGGCAGGTGCGAACAGGTCCGAGTGCGCCTGGGCGGCTCGCTTGAGATGGCCCCACAGCTCCTCGGTCACGAACGGGGTAAAGGGGTGGAGCAGTCGCAGGCAGGAATCCAGAACGTTGATCAAGGTCTGCGCGGTGTAGAAAGCGCGATCGCCGCCGGCCGCCAGTTGGAGCTTGGCGATCTCGATATACCAATCGGCGAACTCGCTCCAGAAGAAGTCGTAGATCTGGCGGCCCGCCTCCCCGTACTGGTAGGTGGTGAACAGGCGCTCGACATCGCGCACCAGCGCCGCCAGACGCGATTGGACCCAGCGGTCGGCGAGGGTCCAATCGGGTTTTCCCACCGGTTGGGCCGGCGCTTGAGGCAGCGAGCCGATGACAAAGCGCCCCGCGTTCCAGATCTTATTGGCGAAGTTGCGGTTGGCTTCCACCTTCTTCACGCTGAGATTCATGTCGTTGCCCGGCGTGGAGCCGACCAGCAGGGTAAAGCGCAGCGCATCGGTCCCCAGCTCATCCATCACCCCCAGCGGGTCGATCACGTTGCCCTTGGATTTGCTCATCTTCTGGCCGTGCTCGTCGCGGATCAGCCCGTGGAGGTAGACAGTATGGAAAGGCGGTTTCGCGGTGAACTCCAGGCCGGCCATGATCATCCGCGCCACCCAGAAAAAGAGGATGTCATAGCCGGTTTCCAGCACCGAGGTGGGGTAAAAATAATCGTAATCGGGGGTTTGCTCGGGCCAACCCAGGGTCGAGAACGGCCACAACCCGGAGGAGAACCAGGTATCCAGCACGTCCGGGTCCTGTTCGAGCTGCTGGCCGCGGCAGGTGGGACAGGAAGTGGGATCTTCGCGGCTGACGATGGTCGCCCCACAGCTCTGACAGTACCAGACCGGGATGCGGTGTCCCCACCAGAGCTGGCGGCTGATGCACCAGTCCTCGATGTTTTCCAGCCAGTTGTAATAGACCTTTGAAAAGCGTTCGGGGACGATGCGGATGCGCCCGTCGCGCACAGCCGGTAGCGCCGCATCAGCCAGGGGCTGGATGCGCACGAACCACTGGGTGGACACCATCGGCTCGACGATCTCTCCGCCGCGCTGCGAACGGGGTACGTTCAGCGTGTAGGGCTGCTCTTTGATCACCAGGCCCAGCTTGGCCATATCCGCCCACAGCTTATTTCGCGCTTCGAAACGGTCCATTCCGGCGTAGGGACCGCCGTTGGTGTTGACCCGCGCTTCCTCATCCAGAATCGAGATGGTCTCCAGGCCGTGGCGCTGGCCGATCTGGTAGTCGTTCGGGTCGTGCCCGGGGGTGATCTTCAGCGCACCGGTGCCGAACTCGCGATCGACGTATTCATCGGCGATCACCGGGATCTCGCGACCCAGCACCGGCACGATGACCTTCTCTCCAACGAATTTCTGGTAGCGCTCGTCGTCGGGGTGGATTGCCACCGCCGTATCGCCCAGGATCGTTTCGGGGCGGGTCGTCGCCACCGGGATGTACTCGCCTGAGCCATCGGCAAGCATATATTTGAAATAGTAGAGGAAACCCGGCTCCTCGGTGTATTCAACCTCCAGATCGGAAACCGCCGTTTTCAAGCCCGGCGACCAGTTGATCATCCGCGGCCCGCGGTAGATCAGGCCTTTCTCGTACAGGCGCACGAAAGCCTCGCGAACGGCCTTCGACAGTCCGGGATCGAGGGTGAAGCGCTCGCGGTCCCAATCGCAGGATGCTCCAAGGCGGCGGATCTGGCGGGTGATAATCCCGCCGTACTTCTTCTTCCAGGCCCAGGTGCGGCGGAGGAACTCATCGCGCCCGATCTGTTCGCGGCGGATGCCTTCCTGGGCAAGCTGCTTTTCTACCTGGAGCTGGGTGGCGATGCCAGCGTGGTCGCTGCCCGGCACCCAGAGGGTCGAATAGCCTTTCATGCGGTGGTAGCGGATCATCAGGTCTTCCATCGACACGAACATGGCGTGCCCAAGGTGCAGCTCGCCGGTCACGTTGGGCGGCGGGATGGAAATCACAAACGGTTCTTTGGCAGGGTCAAAATCTGGTTTTTGTGGGTCGTTGGCGGGTTTGAAGAAACCGTTTTCCTCCCACCACCGGTAGAGCCGCTGTTCGGTCGCCCGAAAATCGTAAGCCTTGGGTAGCGCATTCATTGTATGAAAAGTATCTCCGATTCGTTGTTATGTTATCTCACATTCTTGAGGACCCGGATCTCAGCCGGCTCGAGGCTCACCGACACGGTACGCACCGCGCCGCGCACCGGGTTGCCCCGTGACGAGACCACGAATACATCGTCGGCGGCTTTTTCCAGCACCGGCGGCAGCATGAGCCCAAAGGAGTATTCCCGGTTGCTGTACAGGCACTTGAAGAGGCTTCCGAGTTGGTTCAATTCGTAATCGACGATCACCTCGCCTGTCCAGGGCTGCTCGAGGTTGGTGTTTGCCACCACCGTGATCTCGACATCGCTGAGGATTCGCGCGAAGGCGATCACACCGAAGGGGTACTGCGACACGCCAAAATCGATCCCGTTGCCCGAGATGGGACGAATGTACTGCCGTCCGAAACGCAGCGCCGGATTTTCCTCACGCAACTGGCTCAACTGCCCAATCACCCTGTAAAACTTGTGGAAGCGGTCGAAGGGGAGGTGCTTGCCCCACAGAGCCTCACGGACGCATTCGGGCCGGTTTCCCAGGCCGTGTAAGCCCTGTTCGGTGCCGTAGTAAATGCAGGGGATCCCCTGCAAGGTAAACAGCAAGGCCAGGCCCATCTCCAACTGGTCATCGTAACGGTGGGGATTGACCGGATCGACGTAATAGAAGCGATTGTTCTGGTCGTGGTTATCCAGGAAGGTGACGAAGTAATCGCCCGGATCCCCGTGATCGCCGATGATGTTTTTCTCGATCTCGCTGCGGTAGTCGTAGACCCGCTGGAGGACGGAAGGGGGCTGCGATCCCTTGATCACCTGGGGGAGGTAAAAAAAGAGAGGATAATCGAGAGCAGCATCCACCCCAACCAGCTCCGTTGGGGAGGTCACCTTGCGACCGACATAATCGCTGATTTTGTCTTCCGAGTCGTAGACCTCGCCGACCATGTAGAAATCGTTTTTGCCAATCGTGTCGGCGAACTCACGCATCGCATCGGCAAATTCCACCGCGAACTCCTGCTCGACGAACTTGAGCGTGTCGATGCGGAATCCATCCACGTCATAGCGGGCGATAGCGTACTGGTAGGCGCGGATGAGGATTTCGCGCACGGGGTGGTCCACGGCACCATCTGGCTGGTAGAGCGTATATTCGGTGACCAGATCCTTCAGGGATTCAAAATCGCCGCTCTTCTCGTCAGGTCCTACTCGACCCTGGCGGCGGAAGAACTCATTGCGGCGCAACTCAGTGGGCCACACGGCCGCGTCGGGAGCCGGGACCGCGGGCGCTTCGCTCCAATCTGAGCGCGGCTGGCCATTTTCATCGCGCCATTCGATGGGATACGGCTGGTCACTCCAGGGAGCAGCCGCGCCGAACCCGGGATAGGAAAATACGTCGCCGGTGTGATTGAGGACAATGTCAAAAATGACATACATCCCACGGGCGTGGATCTGATCGACCAAAAGGCGCAGCTCGTTTTCAGCCAGGGTGGGATCCTTCCTGGCTTTCGCCGGGTCCGAGGCAAAGCGAGGATCGACGGTCAGGAAATTCTGGATGCCGTAACCGTGGTAGGTATAAGGAGTAAACTGGCAGTTCTTGAAGACCGGCGACAGCCAGATCGCTTTGACGCCCATCCCCTGGAGATAATCGAGCTGCGCCCACACCCCACTGAACGTACCGCCCTGAAACTGGTCGCAGGGTTGGTCCCAGGGGTGAAAGGCCGGCTTTCGCACCGGGTTGTTGAAGCGATCGATCATCAAAAAGTAGATCCACAGGTCGCGCCAATCCCCCGGAGAGGGGAACGGCGTCTGGATCGTCACCGGCTTGATTCCAACATTGACTATTCGGTGGGCTGGCTTGCGCGCTGCATCGATCACCTTCTGGATCTCTGGATCGTTTATGGACTGGATCATATTCGAAGCGCCCCTTTCTTCCAACAGCTTCTACTGGACAATGTATACCCGGAGACTGCTCCCTGGCGGGGTGATCTCGAGGCCCTCCGCCCTGGCCGGCAGGATCTCAATCTGCCGGGCGCGGGTAATGCTTTTCAGGTCTGCGTCCGCCTGGCGGAGCAGGTCGACCGGTTCAGAGGATTCAAGGCATAATTGTACCCGATCCAGCTCGCTGCCGAGGGGCAGGTTATGCTCGCTCTTGAAACGGCGCACGGCCGAGGCGGCCTGGACGAGCAGCTCGCCGGCCTGCTCGGCGCGTAAATCTCGCCAGGACGGGGTTGGCTCGGGCCAGGCCGAAACGTGTACAGAGGGGCGGCCTTCCTGGCTGGCAAACAGGCCCAGGTAAACCGCCTCGGTGATATGCGGCAGAACCGGCGCGAAGAGCTTGACCAGCGCCAGCAGGCACTGGTGGAGGGCTAAGCGCGCCCCGTCTCGCTGCGGGTCTTCTTCGGCATACAGGCGCTGCTTGGCCATTTCCAGGTAATTATCCGCCAGGTCGTTCCAGAAAAACTGCTCGGCCTCGTTTTTCGCCGCGGCGTACTCGTACTCCTCGAACAGGCCGGTCACCCGCTCGACCAGCCCCTGCAACCGCGAGAGGATCCAGCGGTCCGCGGGGGAAGCGCAAGCCAGGGCCGCCGGGTCCGGAGTGAACTCGGCCAGGAAGCGCTCGCTAAAGCGGGCTACGTTCCACAGCTTGGTCGCCAGGCGCAGTCCGGCTTGCATCTTCTCCTCGTTGATGAGCATATCTTTGCCAAAGCCGCCTCCCGCCGCCCAGTAACGCAGCGCATCCGCCGAATAGCGCCGAATCATCTCAGCCGGAGCCGCCGGGCCGCCGCCGCGGCTCTTGCTGATCTTGCCCATCCCCTGCGGGGCCAGCCCCCACCCCGAGACGGCGATCGTCTTCCAGGGGATCGCCCCGAAGTGGTACCAGGATTTCACGATCGTATAGAACGCCCATGTGCGGATGATCTCGTGGGCCTGCGGGCGCAGCGCGAACGGGTACACGCGCTGGTAGAGGGCGGGCTCGGCCAGCCAGCGCCCCACGATCTGTGGCGAGAGCGACGAGGTAGCCCAGGTGTCCATCACGTCCGTTTCGGGAAGGAAACGGGTGCTGCCGCACGAACAGCGCTCCAGGGGCGGCTGCTGCTCCAGCGGGTCCACCGGGAGCTGGCTCTCCTCCGCCAGGCGAATCTCGCCGCAGTCCGCGCAGTACCAGAGCGGGAAAGGCACTCCAAAAAAGCGCTGGCGCGAGATGCACCAGTCCCAATGCAGGTTCTCCACCCATTCGCGGTAGCGCACGCGCATGTGCGCCGGCCGCCACTGGATCTGCTCGCCCGCGGCGAGAAAGTCCGGGCGATGGTCCAGAACGCGCACGAACCACTGCCTGGTCACGATAAACTCCACCGGCGTGTCGCAGCGCTCGTGCACCCGCACCGATTGGGCCGTTGGCTGGCGCTCGAGGAGCAGGCCGGCGACTTCCAGGTCCGCTTTGATCGCCTTGCGCGCATCCTTGGTCTCCAGGCCGCTGTACTTCCCTGCCTGTCCGGTCATGCGCCCATCTCGCCCGATGGCGTTGAAAAGCGGCAGGTGGTGGATGTACCACCATTCCACGTCCACTGTGTCGCCAAAGGTGCAGCACATTACCGCGCCGGCGCCCTTGGTGGGGTTGGCGCGCTCGTCAGCGAGCACCGGCACCCTGCGCCCGATCAGCGGAACGACCACCTCCTTCCCGGTCCATCCCCGGAAGCGCTCGTCGTCCGGGTGGACGAAAACCGCCGTACATGCGGGCAACAGCTCCGGCCGGGTGGTGGCGATGCGCAGGATGTTTTCGCCCTCCCCCTGGAACGCCAGGGTGACCATCTCCCCCTCGCGCTCCAGGTCGTTCAGTTCGGCCTGGGCAATCGCCGTCTGGCATTCGGGGCACCACAGGGTCGGCGCCTCCTGGCGGTAGATCAGCCCCTTGCGGTACAGCTCGAGGAAAGAGAGTTGGGCAATCTTGCGCGACTCCGCGTCGATGCTACGATACGAATAGCGCCAGTCCACGGAAAGGCCCAGGCGCTTCCATAGGGCCTGATACTCCTGCTCGATTTCCGTGCTGATCTCCAGGCATTTTTCGATGAAAGCCTTGCGGCCCACATGGGCGGCGGTGATCCCATAGCGCTTTTCCACCAGGCGCTCGGTGGGCAGGCCGTTATCGTCGAAACCCATCGGGTAGAAGACCTGGTAGCCGCGCATTCGGAAAAAACGCGCCATAAAATCGGTCTGCGAGTAGGAATAGACGTGGCCCAGGTGGAGATTCCCCGAAACCGTGGGCGGCGGCGTATCGACCGAATAGACTTTTCCACGAGCCTGGGGGTCAAACTGGAAAATCCCCTGGCTCTGCCAGCGTGCTTGCAGCCCGGTTTCCACCTGCTCTGCCTGGTATTCTTTGGATAGTGCCATTCGGCCCTCCATTTCTGGCGGGTTAATAACAAAAATCCTTTCGTCCTTGAGGACGAAAGGGAAAAACGCCTTCCGCGGTACCACCTCGCTTCGCCGGCCTGCGCCGGCGCTCTCGTTTCCCGACCACCATCGGGACATCGCGCTAACGGGCTTACCCGTGCCAGTCTACTTTTTTCGCTGCGGCGAAAATTTCTTTGGCAGTACCTTCAGGCGACTTCAGCGGCGGGGTCCTGGGGAGGCTTTCAGCCTGCGGCGCTCCTTCTCTGGCAAGGCATCGAACGCTTACTCCTCCTGAAGAGGAACAATCTCGATTGTGAAGCAATTATACCAGCCCCTCACAGGGATGTCAATCGAACCATAATTATATTTATGCTTCCCTGGGAAGACCTTCTTCGGCCAGTGATTCCGCGGTCCGCAGGATATTTTCGAACCCCGCGCACAATCGCCCGGCAATATCTTCCGCCGAGGCCTCGTACTCTTCGAGGGCCGAGCCAAACGGATCGTGGATGTCCTCAGCCGGGCCCCCCGCGATTTCGCTGAGAAGGAAGACCTTGTGCGCCAGAGCAGGGAACTCAACCCGCAGCGCCTCTTTGTGGCCGCGCTCCATCACCAGGACCAGGCCGGCCGCGCGCAGCATTCCCTCAGTGACCACCCGCGAGCGGTGCTGGCTCAGGTCCAGTCCGCGTTTGTTGAGCGCCAGCTGCGCGTTTTTCGAAGCTGGAAAGCCCTCTTGCGCCCAGGTCCCCGCAGATTCGACCCGCCAGGCTTCATCCAGCCCGGCCTCGCGAAGCTGCTCCTGGAACAGTACCTCGGCCATCGGCGAGCGGCACAGGTTCGCGGTGCACACGAATAAAATGGTTCTCATTGCCATACTAGTGTTGGTCCAGAATGTGGCGCTTCAGGTTCGGGACCGGCCCGGGATTGGCGCCGGCCTCATTCTCAACAGCTCCCAGCGCCAGGAGCGCCGCCCGCTGCGCCGCGGTGATGCCCGTCAGGCCGGTAATGTCCAGGCGCTCGTACCGGCGTTCGGCCCGCAGCGTACGCAGCTCAACCCCGCCGTTCGTATCCCATAGGCGCACGGTCCCATCAAAACCGGCGCTGGCCACCAAGTGGCCGTCGGCAGCGATCGCCACCCCGGGACCCGGGCCGGTATGCCCCCTCAGGATTGCCAGCGGACGACCGCTCGACGTCTCCCACAGCCGCACTGTCCCATCCGCGCTGCTGCTGGCCAGCAGTTGCCCATCCATTGATAGCGCTACCCCCCAGATGGGTCCAACATGACCCTCCAGAGCTGCCAACTGCTTCCCGGTATCTGTCTCCCACAGCCGAATTTTTCCCTCCAGGCCGCCGCTGGCCAGCAAGCGGCCATCGCCGGAAAGCGCTACCCCCCGAACTCCGCCGGTGTGGGCCTGGAGAGTCACCAGCAGCCGCCTACTCGATGTCTCCCACAACCGCAGTATTCCGTCCGCATCGCCGCTGGCCAGCAGGTGGCCGTCAGCGGAGAGCGCCACAACCCGGACTGCGCAACAGTGGCCCTCCAGGGTCGCCAACTGCCGCCTGGTGCTCGTCTCCCACAACCGCACGTATCCATCCAGGCCGCCGCTGGCCAGCAGGTGGCCGTCAGCGGAGAGCGCCACCCCCCAGACTTCGCCGGTGTGGCTCTTCAAGGTCGCCAATGGGCGGCCGCTAGGCGCCTCCCACAGTCGCACGGTATTGTCCATCCCGCTGCTGGCTATCAGGTGTCCATCACCGGAAAACGCCACGATCGCCTGGCCGGTAGTGTGGCCTTTCAATACTGCCAGCAGCCGCCCGCTGGCCACCTCCCACAGACGCACCATCCCGTCCCAGCCGCTGCTGGCCACGAACTCGCCGTCGCCAGAAAGTGCCACTCTCCAAAGCACATCGGTATGACCCCGGAGGGTCGCCAATGGGCGGCCGCCAGGCGCCTCCCACAGCCGCACCATCCCATCTATGCTGGTACTGGCCACCAGGTGCCCATCAGCGGAAAGCGCTAACCCCCTGATCCCGCCTACATGGCCCTGGAGAGTAGCCAGCGGGCGGCCGCCGGGCGCCTCCCATAGCCGCACCATCCCATCCGCGCCTCCGCTGGCCAGCAGCTTTCCGTCAGTGGAGAACGCTACTTTTAAGACTCCGCCGGTGTGGCCTTCAAGGGTTGCCAACTGCTTCCCGGTCTCCGTCTCCCATAGCCGAATTTTTCCCTCCAGGCCGCCGCTGGCCAGCAGGCGGCCATCGCCGGAAAGCGCTACCCCCCATACTTCACTCTCATGGCCTGCCAAAGCTGCCAGCGGCCGCCCGGTGCTCGTCTCCCACAATTGCACTGTCCTATCCGCGCTGCCGCTGGCCAGCAGGCGGCCGTCGGTGGAGAGGGCCACCCCTGTGACGCCGCCCGCGTGGCCCCGAAGGACTGCGAGCAGTTGTCCGCTGGTCACCTCCCAGAGCCGAATTGTCTCATCATAGGAGCCACTGGCCAGCAGCCGGCCGTCGGTGGAGAGCGCAACACTTGTGACGGTGCCCGTGTGGCCCTCGAACCTGGCCAGCAGCCGGCCGGTGGCCGCGTCCCCGATCTGTACGGTCCCGTCCGCACCCCCACTGGCCATCAGGCGGCCGTCGGCGGCGAGCGCCAAGCCAAATACCTGGCCAGTGTGACCGGGTAATTTCTCAAGCAGGGTGCGCTCCGCGACCCTCCACAGCCAGATCTCTCCGGTGGTAGTTCCCACTGTCAGCAGCGTACCGTCGCCACTTAATGCAGCCGAGATGGGTGAGGTGAACGCCTCCGCCAGTACAACTTCCGCCAGGGATACGCCGGCCAGGCTGGCATCCTGCGCCTCCACCTCGGCCAGGTAAGCTTGCCGGATCGCCAGGCTCGACAGGTTCAGCCGGCGCAGATCCCCCCGCAGCAGGCGCAGCAAATTGATCACGTTCCCCGGCCCGTAGCCCTGCTCCTCCACCGGCCGTCCGCGCCAGCCCTCCAGCAACCCGAACAATTGCCCCTCTGCCCCTTCCTGCCCCCGGCCGGCCCTCAACCGGGCGAGGATGGGCATGCCGATCAGCAGCTCCTGGCTCTGGCGCACGTAGTCTTTCGCGGTAGCCTGGATGAGCGGCTGCTCGACCAACTGTACTGGTTGGCCGGTTTCGATTTCTTTCGCCGCCACTTCCACCAGGCGTTCGGCGGCATACTCCATCACCACGGATTG
>Ga0335070_10000861_pt1 | contig 34661 bp, 29 predicted proteins | sample Lox_Sample_13_FD_206722 | JGI IMG/M metagenome (GOLD analysis project Ga0335070, IMG submission 206722) | Soil microbial communities from Loxahatchee National Wildlife Refuge, Florida, United States - Lox_Sample_1.3 | ecosystem: Environmental > Terrestrial > Soil > Wetlands | place: USA... | reverse complement strand
TTTGCCGCCGGCCTGAACGTCTACGCGACCGTAGCCACACTGGGCATTCTCGCGCGAACCGGCGCGATTACGCTGCCGCCATCGCTACAGCTACTCGCAACCTGGTATGTCGTTGCCGCTGCCGCCCTCCTTTTTGCCATCGAGTTCTTCGCGGACAAGGTCCCCGCTTTCGACCTTATCTGGAACGCGCTGCACACATTCATTCGCGTGCCTATCGCTGCCCTGATCGCATGGCGTGCTACAGCTCAGCTATCGCCCGGAGAACAGTTACTGGCAGCGGTTGCTGGCGGCCTGATCGCACTTGCCGCGCACGGCGGTAAGACGGCCGCAAGAGCGGCAGTAACGCCATAGGCGCAGAACGCCGCCGACCGTAAACAACACACTCCTACCCAACGAAGGGTATTTCCACCGAAGACAAGCAAGCTGAGGCGGTCAGTGTACGCGGAGAAGAAGGCCAACAGTAGTCCGATGAGGCTGAGCGCGCCGATTACGCAGCGGTTTGGAGCGATCTTCTTTGACCCCCGTGCTGATGCTTGCACCACTGAAAAATGAAGCCGCCGTCAGGCCAATAGTAAGGATGGCGAGAGCAAGGAATTGCGGGCGGGAAAAGAAGGAGAGGAATCCTCCCCAGCCTAGAATCGCCAAAGTGAATTCGACTACGAGGTAAGCGACAGAAATCGACAGCATCTTCAGTTTCGCCACTACGACGTCTCCGGGAAACCAAAACCATCTCACCCCGATCCCGCGAAAACCAAACCTCACCTCACCTCTCCCGTTGTAGGAACAACGCGCAACGACCAGGCGCTTATTCGCCCTGCGCAAAGCGTTCAGCGCTGAATGCGCACGGTTTCAAAAACTAGTTGTCAAGGAGCAGAAACAACATGTCTTCCATCCCGATTCCCGAACCAACCTTGTCCACGCGAGCCATGCTGTGCTCGCTCTCCATCTCGCAGTGGTCGGCCTCAAAGCACGACCCCCAGGCCTCCCAGGAGATTGCGGCGCATCATGGCGCGCAGCCCGACGTGGGCCGCTATAACAAGCTCCTCATCCCCAAGGAGACCTTGGCTGAAGTGCACCGGATCGCCGGTGAAGCTCGGCGGGAGCACTATCTCATGACCTTGCCCTGGGATGACAACGGATACCGCGTGCTCCCGGCAGCCGTCTACATGGAGCACACGGAGAAACTGCGCGAGTATTCACGCCAGTTCATGGCAGCGGTTGAGGTCTTTGCGGCGCAATTCGATAAGTTGGTGATCGAATCCCGCTCCCGCCTGGGCGGCCTGTTCCGAGCGGAGGACTACCCGACCTCCAAAGAGATCCGCGACAAGTTTGGGTTTGACAACAAGGTCATGCCGCTGCCCGATGCTGACGACTTCCGCGTCAGTCTGGGCGATGAAGAGCGGGACCGGATCAAGCGGCAAATCACCGCGTCGGTCGAGGAATCGCTGACCATCGCCGGCCGGGAGCTGTGGCAACGGATGTACGAGGCAGTCTCACATATGGCGGAGCGTTTGTCCGCCTATAAGACGACCGAGCAGGGTGTCGAGCATCCGTTCCGCGACTTCATCGTGACCAACCTGGTGAAGTTACTGGATGTGATGCCGCGACTCAATGTCACGCACGACCCCGAACTGGAACGTCTAACCGACCAGGTGCGTGCGTCCCTACTAGTCGATCCTGCGGAGTTACGCAAATCAGAGAGCGTTCGCGCGGACACCGCGATAAAGGCGGCGAGAATCGCACAGCAGATGTCGGCGTACATGGCTGGCTATCAGTTGGCGGCGGTAGCATCATGACCCAACTAACGATTGAACAAAAACTCTCCCGCGCCCGCACTCAGCTCCTGCTGAATCAACCCTTCTTCGGAACGCTGTGCCTGCGCCTGAAGCTGGTTCCAATGCCGAATTTTCCCACCATGGCCACGGACGGGCAGCGACTTGCCTACAATCCAGCGTTCGTAGAGAAGTTGACTGCTGCGGAGTTGGAAGGTGTGCTCGCTCACGAGGTCATGCATTGTGCCCTGGCACACCACTGCCGGTGCGGCGACCGTGAAGCGCAACTATGGAACCGGGCCGCAGACTACGCGGTCAACCCAATTCTCATTGGCACTGGGATGACGCTTCCGAAAGACGCCCTGATTGATCCATCTTTCGCTGAGCTCAGCGCCGAGGAGATTTACGCCCGACTGACGAAACAGGGGCATCATTCACGCGAGGCCGAGAGCCCGGAGCAATCGAGCGTACAGTCGGCAACTGGCGGAGGCGGCAGTAACGGTTCGGGACAAGCACCACAAACTGGGTCGCAAGAAATGCATGATAAGAAGCGTTAACAACGCCGGAGCCAAACATGAAGAAAGCGTGCGACCGGCGAACTGTGCGCTTGTTCCAGATCGTAGAAGTGACGCCGCACGTGCGCCTTATCTTGTGCTCGAGATAAGGCCCATTATCCCGAGTCCGGTATTATCCGGAGCGAATCGATTGGAGCTGCGTAGAGATGGATGAATCGTTCGCGAGTATCGTGATAATTCCTCCCGCAATTTCCTCAACGAGTCCCTGATTTCCTCAATCACTTTGTCAAACAAGACGCGTCCAAGAGCTCGTGAATGAACGGGTGCGAACGATTGATCCGCGCGAGCGTGCGGTCGTTGATCTGTGGCGAAAGGGTCGGCTTCGTCGTGGAACGATCATTAATTATCTCTACTGGGTCCGACGCTTCAGAAAGTACTGCGAGAAACGAAGACTAGTCGAGACAGAACAGCTAACTGTGTCTGGACTGGCGAGTTTCCTTCGTGCTTACATTGGCCCCAGGCTGAGGAGACGAACAAGAGCTCCAAACAGCCGCAACCTCGCTTGCAATGCCGTCCACGCGTGGGCCTGCGCGTTACAGACTCTCGGCATGCCGCTGCCTCCGTGGCGCGAGAAGCAAGAAACATCGCTGCCGCCCTTACTCGACGAATATCGTCATTATCGGCGAGTTCACAACGGCGTCTCGGAAGGAACACTGAAACGCGATCTCGAGACGGCAGGAAGCTTCCTAAGACATTTGCAGCGGAGAAGGAAATCCACTGAGCAGGTGAGGTTAATCGATGTGGATGTGTTTGTGCGGACCCTCTCTACCCGGCTGGCGAAGAGAACCGTTGCTGATACCTGCAGTTCTCTCCGCGCATTTCTCAGATATCTGCGGATTACGGGAAAGTTGTCGGCTGATCTTGCCAGTGGGGTGATTGCACCACGATACCGCATCGATGAACGGCCTCCTCGAATCTTACCCTGGAAGGATGTGCGGAAGATTCTGCATGTGATCTCTCGATCCCAAGCTCCAGGCAAACGCGACTTTGCGATGGTGTTGCTGCTGGCCACCTACGGTTTGGGTGCAGCTGAGGTTCTTGCACTGCGATTACAGGACGTGGATTGGCGAGCCGGGATACTGAAGGCATGCCGGCCAAAAACCAAGGTGCGCATCGAGCTTCCCCTGCTGTCCGCAGTTCGCGAAAGCATTGATTGCCTATCTGAGGCAAGAACGGCCACCTGCCCCATCAATGCAGCACATCTTCTTGCGGAAAAATATGCCCTACGAGCGGATGACCGGGGCGGCCATTCGTTACCGCATCCGGCACTACGCGCGGCTGGCTGGCATTTCGGCCAAGGTAATTGGCGCCCATGCTTTTCGGCATAGCCACGCGGCTCGACAGGTTGATGCTGGGGCCAACATCAAAGTGGTGAGTGACATCCTCGGCCACCGCAGTCCCTCATCGACATCGACTTATGTTCGTGTAGCTTTCAAGCGTCTTCGGGCTGTTGGTCTTCCGGTGCCACGATGAATAACATCTTTTGTGGTCCCATTGCAGCCGAATTGCGTGGTTTCCTTCAGTTCAAGCGTGACCTCGGCTATGGATACAAGCGCGCGGAGTTCACCCTCCGAGAGTTCGATAGTTTCCTCATCGAGTACGTAACCAAGAACCGCCCTTGGCAACTGGATCAAGCCGCGCTCAGCTGGCTGGCGAGCAAGCCTGGCCGTAAAGCGGTCAGTGTTTCCGACGATGCAGGGGTCCTGAGACAGTTCTTCCGTTATCTGCGGCGATCTTCCACGTTTGGCACCGTTGTTGAACCGGTCTGGCCCCATCTGCCGACAGAGTCACAGTTCATTCCCTCTTTCCTTTCCAAGAAGGATATTCTGAATCTGCTGACGCTTTGCGCTGATCTCAAGCGTCCTCACTTTCGAGCTGTGCTTTACCGAACGCTGATTCTGGTCCTGTACTGTACCGGCATTCGTTTTGGAGAAGCGCTCCGGCTGCGCATGCGGGATGTGGATACCCGATCTGCCGTCCTTTTTATCGATACATTCAAGGGACGGACACGGTGGGTGCCTTTTCATCGATCGCTTTCCCGGGAGCTCGGCCGATATCTTGTCAGCCGCGTTCAGTACGCGAGCCCAGACCCGGATAAGCGCTTTTTCGTTGGCGCCGATCAACAGCGGCTGCCGGTTAAAACAGCCGGTGCAACCCTCGGTCATCTGTTTAAGCGGGCCGGCTTGAAACCGGAAAAAGGCCGGGTTGGCCCACGACCTTACGACCTGCGTCATGCCTTCGCGGTTTACCGGCTGAGTCAGTGGTATCGCCAAGGCGTGGACCTGCATGCCCGTTTGCCTTGGTTGTCCGCGTACATGGGACATGTTGACATCATCGGCACAGAAACTTACCTGAACGCCACACCGGAACTACTGGCGCTGGCGGGCAATCGGCTGCACCGCCGATACAAGCGTGCTGCAGGAGGAAACGACAGTCTATGAGACGCTCGAACTCCGAGTCACTTCTTGCTTTAACCGAGAGTTTCTTTCAGAGCTACTTACGGCACACTCGCGGAGCAAGCGAGCATACAATACGAGCCTACCGCGATGCTTTAAAACTGTTCTACTTGTTTTTGTCCAATCACAAGCACAAGCCGTTAGCCGACCTGGCCGTCGAGGATATCCAATCTGACAGCGTGCTTGCGTTTTTGAATCATGTGGAATCGAAGCGGGGGAACTCTGCTGTGACCCGGAACTGCCGACTCGCTGCTGTCCGCAGTTTTGTGCAGCATCTCCTGCGACGGGACGTCACGCGAGCGGGCCAGTACGGTCGTATCCTTGCCATTGGCAGCAAGAGAGCAGTACGCCGGACTGCCATCTATCTTGAACCAGAAGAGGCTCGTGCCGTCATCGCTGCGGTGGATCCTCGGGCCCGAGAGGGGAAACGCGACCATGCCTTGTTACTCTTCCTCTATAACACTGGCGCTCGCGTCAGCGAAGCCCTGGCAGTACGGGCTTGTGATCTCCGGCTGGAAAGACCTCGGCAGGTACGCTTGCTTGGCAAAGGGCAGAAGGAACGAATCTGCCCGTTGTGGTCAGAAACAGCATCAGCGCTGCATCGGATTATTCCGACGACAAGACGAGAGGACCTTCTCTTCCGAAATGGCCGCGGCGCACCACTGACGCGCGACGGCGTCGCCTACGTGTTGGCCAAGTACGTCCGCTTGGCCACCCAGACGACCTCCGGGCTGGCGAAAGGTCGTGTCACCCCACATGTTATGCGGCATAGTTGCGCGGTTGCACTTCTGCAGGCGGGCGTGGATGTTTCCGTGATTCGCGATTATCTTGGCCACGCATCGGTGGCCACCACGAGCCGCTACATCACCACCAACCTGCAGATGAAGCGCGACGTCCTTGAGGCTTTCTGGAAGCGAGCCGGACTCAGCCCTGCGCCGCTCACAAAATGGCGGCCATCTCCCAAGCTACTCACATTCCTTCAAAATCTATAAAGCCTTTATCTGGAGTACGGCGGCAGCATTCCCCATTTCATGTCAGCCCGTCTGCACGGTTTACAAACTCGCTCCGGATAATACCGGACTCGGGATAATGTGCCCAGCAGGCAACATGCTCGATGCGGTTATTTTCGTAGAGTTGGTTGAAGTCGGGTAAGAGAGCACCATTACTGGCGCTCTCTCCCCTCAGAACCGGACGTGAAAGTTTCCCTTCATCCGGCTCAAGCCGTGGTAAGCCCTCCGGATGGAGAGCCGGACTGTCATGATGGTGGATTGGAGACAGGTTCGAACCGCCGACGAGATGCCCGCTGCACAAAATACGAGCGCCATTGAGGATCGAACGGATTGGCCGCCCCGTGGATCTTACGATGCCGTCGTATCCGGGTCTCGTCCGCATAGATCAGCCGCCTACTGCCCGGCTGGCCTGACGCTCGCTTTGCGCTGCTGAACGCTGCGAACACCCACGTTCGTCCACCCTGAGAGTGAAAGTAACGAGCTCTCACCCATAGGGCGTTTTTCTTTGGATGTCGGCGACGACACCAGCGCCACAGTTTGCGCCATATCTCAAAGTCCACTCGGCTGAACGCGCGACTGGCGACACAGTGCCGATGATAGTTCGCCCATCCTCGAATGATCGGGTTGAGCCGGACGATCAGGTTGGCTTGTGTCGCCGATTTATTGTCCTCGATTACTTCCCGGACCTTCGTTAGGAACGTCTTCGTATTCTTCTTCGAGGGCGTTACTAACAACTTGCCTCTGTATTTGCGGAGGTGTTGGCCGAGGAAGTCGAACCCGTCCTGAATGCGTGTCACGTGAGTCTTATCCGCCGAAAGTTCCAGTCCCCGCTCACGCAGGAACTCTTCTACCAGCGGGCGGACTTCGTTGACCAGCAGATCATAGCTGTTGCCGGTGATAATAAAGTCTAGGGTAAAGGAATGGTTCAGTGATGTTAGACGGGGCCTAGCTGGGGCTGCGAGTTTCCCCATTGCAGTGCCTCAATAGCTCAGTCATGACCAGTTCGCCATTCCCTTCCCATCCCACCGGACATTCAGTTTTCCCGAATCCGGCGGTCCGACAGTCTTCGTCGCACAGCATGCGCAGGCTGTCACGCGTACTCGATGACTCCGCTCCCGATGTAGATAATGCCCCGGGCATACAGAGCCGCATTCGGATACTTCTGCCATCCGACGCCTCGACCTTTATGACGATAGTTCAAGTAGCGCCGGAAGCGAATGTTGATGAATCGTTGCAAGCTGCGAAAAGCCTGACTCGCATTGGTGTGGCGAAAGTAATTTACCCATCCCCGCACCGTCTGATTCACTTGCTCAACAAACTCGGCGGGCGTAATCGGTGACCGCCGCTTGGTGAAGTACTTTATCCGTCGTCGGATATTGCGCTGTGCGCTCTGGCTGGGAAGGATGTAGATGCTCCGCTTGCCGCTTTTGGGCGAGCGGCGCTTCACGAACTCGAACCCGATGAAGTTGAATCCATCGATCAACTTCGTGATCCGAGTCTTTTCGCGATTGACCGTCAATCCCAGCCTTAACGCAATGGATTCGAATGCCTGAAGAGCCTGCGCAGCACTCTTGCGGCAAACGAGAATTGCATCATCAGCGAAGCGGTGCAGCGATGCTCCCAGTTTCTCTGGGTACCCTCGCTTGTGCCACACCTGATCCAGCAAGTTTAGGTAGATGTTGCTGTACAGCGGTGAGATCGGAGACCCTTGCGGAACTCCCACCGTCGTTGGCTCCATCTTCCCCTGATAGGCGATCTCGACCGTAAGGCTTTGCTTGATCAGCCGCAGCATGCTCCCATCCACCACGCGCTGTTTGATCAAGACGATCAGCTTGTCGTGCGGAATGGTCGTAAAGTAGCTGCGGAAATCAATCTCTACCACGCCCCAGGCCCGCTGATACAGGTCATTACGAATCGCCTTGGAGGCCATCTTCGCATTTCGCTGTGGGCGGTAACCGTAGGAGCAATGATGAAAGTCGGCCTCGAAGATAGGCTCCAGCACCAGCTTCATCGCAGTTTGTACTATGCGGTCTCGAACCGTCGCTATCCCTAACGGACAGGTGCCCCCTTTAGGTTTCGGGATATCCACCCTTCGCACAGGATGAAAGCGATAGCTCTTGGCCCGCAGTTGCTGCTGCAATTGACCGAGCATTTCCTCTTCTTCTCCACGCGACTTGATGCCTTCGATAGTTTCGCTATCCACACCCGGCGCGCCCCGATTGGCTTTTACCTGCTTCCATGCCTCCCAAAGCACGTCCGTGCGCCACATCTTGTCGTACAGACTGTAGAACTTCACAGCTTTCGACTGCTTGGCTGTGCGATATAGGGTTCTCTGCAGTTGCCGAACTTGTTCTGTTTCGTTTCTAGCCATAGGGCAATGAAACTTCCTCAACTGCGCTGAACCTCGTTGACTGAAGCAGGGTCCCTTCCCTCAGACTGGGTTTTGCTGCCCAGCCCTCCAACGGTACTGTGGACCCCGCGGACTTCTCATACGGCCAAGCCGGATTTCGTTTTGCTTATACCAGCCCGTTGCCAGCGGTCAACCAGCACCGCATGAGATCTCCCGGCCTAGGATCATCCCACTTTCACAACGTGCCATCTCCAACACCCCGGTGTGAACGAATGGTTCGCGTGTCCGTTATTCCCCACCCGTTGCCAGCCTTCCCGCGCAGACGATACGGTCGGCTCACCCAGCGTTTAATATCACGAGGCTGATTCGAGTTCATCGTTATTACGGCCCGCTGTTTTGCATCTTCTTTCAAGGTCACTTGAGCCGCCGGCTCGCGCCACCAACTCGACCTCCTGCTAGATCCCCGAACGGACGATTGGGATCAGGGGACTTCCACCCCCTAAGTTGGACATCTGTACCGGCGTGCCATCGGCATAGCGCACCAGATGCACCTTGGGATGAATCCAACGTCCTTTTCTTTCGTGACGCCGGAAACGTTGCGCCAGCAGGACTTCAAGTCCATCTAAGGTGAGGTTGGCTAACGTCGGCGAGATAATGCCCCCTTGGGGCGTACCTGCTTCTGTGGCAAACCAGTTCGAGTGTTCGAGGTATCCGCTTTTCAGCCATTTCTCCAGGATGTACGTATCCACTGGAATGTGGGCGAGCATCCAGGAGTGACTGATGTGGTCAAAGCAGCCTTTGATGTCTCCTTCGAGAATCCATTCGGGGGCGTCTGCTCCTGACAGTGCCGTGAAGCACTGTTCGATTGCATCAGCCGTCGAGCGGCCTCGTCGGAAACCATACGAGTTGCGATCCGCGCAGGTTTCGGCGATGGGTTCCAAGGCCATGAGATACAAAGCCTGCATGGTCCGGTCTTTCATCGTCGGTATACCTAACGGCCGCAACTTGTCGTTGCTCTTGGGGATGTACACCCGCCGCAATGGCTGCGGTTGATATCCCCTCCGCCGCAAAGACTGAATGGCTTTGAGTTTTGATTGCGATGTGGACCAGAGAGCCCTGTCCACACCGGAGGTTCGTTTGCCTTTGTTCCCCGTCACTCGTTTCACGGCCAAGGCCTTGCCGCTAAACGAGCAGGTGAGGAGCCGCTGCAAGGCTTTGACCTTGCCCCAACGCCCCAACTGTGTTGCCTTGACGATACGCGCCTGCAGCCGTTCTACCTGCCGTTCACACTGTTTCCAGTTGATCTGGTCCCAGTCTGTGGCCTCAGTTGAGGATGCACACGCGGAGTGTTCCACGTTCATTTGCGTTTTCCTCATAGGAAGGTTCTGCTTGTTCTCTCGTCAGTCACGACCCGCTGGAAGTCTGCCTGCCTTTCGGTAGGCAAGCTGGCTTGCTTGCTATCCGCTCTGTTACCGAGCGGCTTTGGCTTTTTCCAGCGTCCTCTACCCAGCATCCCTTGGGCGGCTCTTGCGAGTCGCTTTCCCCGGAATCGAGGAGGACGATGGGCTTACCATGTTCTGATCCAACGACAGGATTGATTTAGCCCCCACCCTTTACACCGGCAGTCCAGTATGTCCGTGTGCTCCTTGCCGGGCCGGGGGAGCAACCGACTGCTTGCCTTTGGCTTCAGCCTGTCAGCGCCTTTGGCTGGTTTGCTTTAACGATGCGTACGGATGGTTCACTTTAGTTGGGCATGTCATCCAGCCTGACCCTCCAACCACCTTAGCGCTGGCAGTCATCGAGACTTCCTCACGGTTGTCTCGTTGCTCACAGGCAGAGGATGTTGTCTCGGCAACTTCCGACCTGACCGTTGCCAGTCCTGCCGGTGCCGATAGGCTACTGCGGACGGAACCGCAGGTTCATGTGCATGGAGGATCCATGTTGAACAATCGTTGAGTCAGCTTCATGTCGCACTCCTGCGTAGGCATCCGCCTGCAGCATGCCGCGAAACTTCTCCAGATGCTGCGCGGGATGTTCGCCTTTGCGATCCGACGAGTAGGCGAACCACACGGCAGGCGCAGCGTCGTTGCCTGGCCGGACGGTCATCGCGAACGTAGGTCCACAAGCGCCGGTCTTCGTCTTTCCATTCCCGGGAGGGAGCCAACACCGGCACCGGCGTGTCGTCGGCGTGCAACTTGCCGGCCGTCATCACGTAGCGACGCAGCGCTTCCACCAACGGCCCCAGCAACCGGATGCTTCCGCCTACCCAGTCGGCCAAGGTCGAGCGCTCTAGCTCCACGCCTTGACGAGCGTAGATCTCGCTTTGCCGATAGACGGCTGATGATCGCAGTACTTCCGAGACCAACACATGCGCCAGCAATCCCGGTCCGGCTAGACCGCGCTCAATCGGCCCACTCGGCGCTTCTGGCTGCACAATGCAATCGCACTTGGTGCAGCTCAGCTTCGTCCGCACATGCCGGATCACCACGAAACTGGCGGGCACGTACTCCAGCACTTCCGAAACATCTTCCCCTAACTTCCGCAACTCGCCCTGGCATTGCGGACATGCGGCCTCTTTCGGCTCGTGCCGGCGCGTCTGCCGCGGATGATAATCGAACAGAGCACGGCGCGTGGGTTTCGCCGCTGGCAGTCGAAGAGGCTGGGACCGAAGCCGGTTCGGGCGGCGTGGACTCTTTCTCGCTGCGGTTGGATTCTGGTTTCTCTAGCCGTAACTCCAACTGCTCGATCTGTCGTTGCAGCTTCTCCGACTTCCGCCCAGACTGCATGCGGTGCAGCTTGGCCAAAGCAGCTTCATATGCTCGATCTCGCGCTCCCGGAGAGAGTAACCGTTCGTCTTTGGTGATGAGCTCTTGGTGTTGCGCCAGGATCAGCGCTCTCAGCACTTCCGCGGGGAAGGATGTTCAGATCGGGAAGTGCGTTCACCGCCATGCGCGGAGTATCGCATGAACGCGCCAGTTTCGATCCCCGTGCACGCGAAAAGAGTTGTGCGAAGAATCTTGCGGGTTAGACCGACAGTTGTGGGTCCCAGGTTCGCTCCGCCGCCGCCAATCGATGCGTTCCAGCAGCATCGATAACTGCGCGCGCCAGCGAAACCCTGCCGCTCGTGGCTTGCGGCCACACGAAGCGCCCGTGCTCCAGCCGCTTCGCGAACAAACACAACCCGTCACCATCGAACCAAAGAACTTTGATCAGATCGCCGCGCCGCCCGCGAAACACGAACTCGTGCCCCGCAAACGGACTCTGCTCCAGCTTTGTCTGCACCAACGCACTCAGGCCCATGAAACCGCGTCGCAAATCGGTCACGCCCGCAGCAATCCAGATCCGCGTGTTGGCCGGCAACGCGATCATGCGCGCAGGCACTCCAGCAACACACGTACTAATGCAGGATCGGCTCTGCCTTCGATGCGCACCTGCGCGCTTGGCGCAGTTCGATGTGAATCGTGCTCGCTTCGGAACTCTCAAAATTGGTGGAGCGGCGCTCGACCGCGCCTGGTGCCTATGACAGCGACTAAGAACCTCCAGAAATGCGTTGGGCTGCACAGACAAGCATCATGATGGAAGACCCGCAAGTCTCCAGTCGTGAGTGCAGATGCGCCAGTCCCAATCAGTGCTGTCGGGCGAGCCAAGTCCCCGTTGTGCATTGATAGCCCGGATAGGCCAAAAGGACGACTGATCATAGATCCCGATTCCCACGGGTCGTGCTGCCGATAAGACTTAGCTACCCATTTTCGTGCTTTGCCCCTTCACAGACATCATTCACCGCAGTAAACGGCCGATTGTCCCTCCCACACAAACACGTAGTCTTTGCCGTTTACATTTATGAAGTACCGTGTAATTCCAACGGGATAGCATCCTTCTACGGAGCAACGCATACCGTAGTTGCGGGGATCCTTAATCACGGTTGAAAAACTCATTGCGGTCTTGCGAGGAACAGTGAACACCTTCGATGGAGCAATGGGTAAAAAGATGTTGTCGTCCGGCAGAAAGCCTGTTGTGAAGCAGTGTATCCTGCTCAGCGCCCAGGTCTTCTTGCGGTCTGGGCCAAGCACTTTGTCCTCGGCACTAAGCACCCACAAAGGCATCGCCTGTTGTCCGTCCACGCTGACGCCGCCATAGCGCACCGAAACGTCACGCCCGGTTCCGTTTGAAATCGTTGTTGTATAGGCGAGCAGGTCACCCGCTATCCCTCTGCCAATGCGTTCATAGCCAAACTTCGCACTCACCTCTATGCCGGAGTAGCTCAACTTGTAAATTGCTTTTCCACTTAATGGATCCTTAACGATTGCTGACACGGCTCCCGGGAGTGAATCCGAACCCCAGATGAAGGCACTTCTTGCTTCAGCGTTGACGGTAAATTCGTCATCCTGAGCGACACTGCTGAGTGTCAGGGCTAGAACAATGAGCGTAGCCAGATGGTGGGACTTCATCAGACCGCCTTCGCCATCCAACTCGCGACGCTAACAGGAAGACCAGCGGTTGCGAACTGGCAGATATACCAGTACAAGGAGAGCAGAGCCGAAGTGTCGAAGTAGTCCCGAATACGAGATTTACCGCACAGGAGAGTCGTTTCGCGGATGTGAACAGCTGTCAACTTCTACGGTCGAATAGGTGATCACGGGAGTGCACCTTTTCACCTTTTCACTGCCTATTCAATAAATCTTTATTCGACCTTATCGAGATTTTCGAGTTGCGCCAGGCGACGGATTGCAAGGCGAATCACTTGCACCATTCCAAGGCCAAGCCTTCGCTGCAAGCGCTCTATGATCTGAAGATCCTCGCTGGTGAACCTTACAGTTGTTGATCTGAGCTTGTTCTTTCTTTGCTTCATAACCGAATTCAACTCTTGGGGCTCGGGTCTGTCGTTGCCTGCGGGCAATCAAAGAGAACGCAAAACGATACCGTTACGATGGCATTTGGCGACAAATCCGCGTGGCATCAGCAGAACGGAGCACATTCAGAGCCGATTCTGCAATGAGATGTGTTAAAAAATGTTTACAACATACTGCCTTCCCCCGCGAAAAGGGGAAGTACAAGGTTTCCTCAATTCTCGGCGTAGACGCCTATAGTACTCTCCTCTTCTTCGCCGAAAAGAAGGTCTTTATTCTTTCTCGTGGATAAGCACTTCCAGTACCCTCTACTAAAGCAGTTTCGCAGACCGCAAGGGGCATCCGATCTTCCGGTTGTAATTTCGCGCAATTGCAGAAAGATCATTGTGCATGTAAAAAGATCCTTAATATAACTGGATAGAAGCAGGAAGTGGTCGACACCGGTATTCCTTCGTACTCGAGACGTCTAATGACTGATCACTCTAGTGCGCAGAGTTTGCGGTCAGAATGTTGTGTGATGCCTCCCCATCACTGCAACGCCTCCCACCGGATCGCGACTAGCTCCAATCGACCATTTTCTGTTGATCTGATACTCGCCCGCTACCGTCTCCCCGTTAGGCTGTGATACGTCGGTTGAAAAAGAGAAGAGGAAATTCTTCGTGACTCGCTGCTCAATGGCGATACGGGCAGAAGGGTTACGATTACTCCCCCCGACTAAGGGGTCAATACGGAGACCGGAGATGCCGGTGAGCGTCTGCATCTTGCTACTGAAGTGGCCGGCAACCTGCGAAGCAATAACCGAATCCGTACCGGCTACATCCACAGTCTGGGTAGTTCTCCCGGCTACAAGCAGGTTAATGATGTCGGCGGTGGCCAGTGGCGGATCAGCGGCATAGGACGTTGTAAGCTTGTCGAGAGGGCCTCGCAGACCCATGGTCAAGTGATACTGCTGTACGGTTGTAGTGGCGGAGACGTCCAGAACCGGCCTGGTTTCATTGGGATCATTGAAGACCGCTATGGCTCGCTGCAGCTGGTACCTTCTCCTGGCGTAGAACAGCTCACCGGAACTCAGATCGGTTCTTCCGACAACAACCGGTTTTGCTGCGGTGCCGATCAAATTCAAGTTAACAGTTCCTTCGACGGAAGCTTGCGAGCTCGTCGCGCTAAGTCTGCCCTGCGATTGCACTGCAACCGCAAGCTTCACGGAGTCGGAAAAACCGGCGCTATGTGGTGATGTGGTGCCGCCAAGGTGCTCACTGAGTGTCTTGAGATCGAAATCGGGGGTGAATGACACCTTCTCGATTAGAACGCGTCCGTTCAGGGTGGAAGCGTGCGGCTTGCCTGTAAGCGCAAGCTGACTGTCGAGCACCAGCAATACACCACCGGCATACCACAGACGCGAGCCTTTTGTTTCCAAGCCGATCTGAAAGTGTGGATTCGGCCAGTAGTCGACCGAGCCTGTGATCGCGAGCTGCCCGCCTCCGAGTTGTCCAGAAAGGGTGGAAACCCGCACGCGGTTATTCGCCACCTCAAGCGACCCGCTTAGGTTCTCGATGCCAACGGGTGCCGCCACTGTTGACAAGGCAACATCCTGCAGGTGCAGTTGGCCCAGCACCGATGGATTGTGCATGCTGCCGGTTGTACGTAGGTCAAATGAGACTACGCCGGCAGTTTTCAGCTCAGTGTTGATCATGCCTAAAAGCCTGGCGTCAAGCGTTCCGTGCGCAGTCACGCTCAATGACGACATCCCGCCCAGTGGAAGACTACCTTCAACGCGAAGCGACGTACCCGCACCTACGATTTCTGCAGGTAGGAGCTTCGCGACCGAGTCTTCGTAGTCAATACGCAAGGGCGCCGCACTTGTGATTTCCAGCGACTTATATTTTGCGGCCAGCAGTGGCACGGTGACGTGAGCCTCTAGTTCAGCAACGTTCTTCAGCGATCCTTTCATGGTTGCATGCAATTCTGTCTGCCCTTGAAGGCCTTCGCCTGGATTCGCTGAACGCAAACCGAGCAGGTCATTCAGCTGTATGGTGCCGGTGTCAAGAACTGCTTGGCTATAGTAGTTGCCGGTAAGATTCGAAAAGCCCTGCAAGTGCACCGCAGCATTGGCGACCTGTGAGTTGATGTTGAAGTCCGCTCGCTTGTTGGCAATCTGCACTTTCGCAATCAGTTGCGTGATCGAGGTGTCACGAAATTGCGCATGCGCAATCTCGAACACCGCTGCGAATTCGGGGCTAGCCAGCTCTCCTTCTCCCGAGACGGAAGCTTTCATAACACCGGTCAGCGGTACACCTCTCGCGCGGAGCGCTGAAACTTCTTGCAGAGCAATAACCGGAGCATTCGCCCCCAACTTGTAAATGCCGGTCTTTGGGGTGTAGGAAAGCATTCCACTGGCCGATCCGGCAGCTGTAGCGACTGTGATATCCGTCGTAATTGAGCCGTTCTTGGCTCGCCACTCCAAGATGGCGTTCGGCACGGGTTCGTCGTAAATGTGACCGTTTGTCATACGTATGGTTCCGCTCCCCAAGGGATCAACCGCGGAGCCGTGAATAGACAAATCTGCAGAAATCTCACCGGAAATGGGATAGTGAATATCCACAAAACCTTGCAAGTCGGCCACAGGCATTCGAGTTACGAGAACGCTTGCGTTTAGCGGGTTTGAACGCAAATACAACCAGTTGCTCAATCCTAGACTTCCGTGCAGGGATAGCCGCCCATGGTTTACACCTACAAGCATCGCACTTTGAACAGTGATTTGGGATTGCCGCACCTCGAAGTTAACCGTTGCGCTTCTCCATCGAGTACTTTGCACGAACAGATTCTGGGCAGTGAAGTGTCCGAAAATATGCGGGGCATGCAGCGATTCGTGTATGGTCGCGTCCAAAAGCGCAGAACCCGAGACGCTCACTGCACCACGATCGTGGCGAAAAAAGTGAGACACGAGACTGCTTAGCGGACTCAAATCCGGAGCAGATGCATGTATCTGCAAATTGGAGTGGTCACTGGCCTCCCCTTGCAGAGCTATTTCGCTGTTGGCCACGTAAAACAATGTCTCTTTGAACGTAATAACGTCGCGTAGACGGTTATAGCTGAAGCGGATCACTCCCTGGACAGGAACCTGAATGCCGGAAGCATCCGCCCTAGGATCTGCCGCGGGATGAACACGAAAATCGCAGTCAAGCGTGGTATTGCTAACACTACCTGTCCACGAAGCACCGACTGTACCGTCGAGTATTCCGGAAAAAGCAACACTTTCAAGGCGAGGATCGGAAATCGCCAGCTGTAGAGCCCTGACATCGGCGCCGACTATGGAGCCTTTAAAGCGGTACTTTGGTGTGCTCTCCAGGTGTTCGATGGTGATTTCGGCACTACCTTGCGCGCCCAATAACTCGGCTCCGATGTCTCGTGCTTGCAGTGCACCGTTACCCAGTTGGTAGAAGCCATGGAAGGCACGAAACTGAAGCGCACGGCTGTGTGATACGAGCGTTACAGTCTCACTAGCCATGTGACCGGCGACGGTCAGGTTCATCAGCCACGGACGCGTGGCAGTGTTCTGGTAATGGACTCGACCACCCAATTGCACATCTCCAGCAATGCCGAAGGGTAATAAGTTCGATCGGAAGTCTTCTCCGTGGATATGAGCTTTATAGCTGCCATCGAACCGAGGGTTACTGAAATCGTTGAGTTCCCCCGAGAAAACAACGGTCGACGAACCTATGGCCGCCGAAACCGATTCGATCAAACACCGCGAGGCAGTCCCGCTGAGCGTGGCACTCAAGCTATGGCGAAGTGGAGCATAGTGCGCATATTCCAGGCGAGCATCGCTATACGCGATCGAGGCGCGGTACCGCGTGGCGTGATTCTCGAAGTCCACCGATATCTCGAGACCGTACACGTTGGCAGCAACCGGAGTTTGCTGACGAAGGTACGCAAGTTCCCCATTGCGTAAAATGAAATGATCAATACTCACTGCCGCGATATTGCCAACGCTTCCCTGACGAAGGGCCGATAACGGAAATATAGTCGCCGTACCTCGATCATCGACGAAGGTGCGGAGTATCGGGTGATCAATTACGAGTTCCTCGAAACGGATGCTTCTACTTAGCAGTGCCCAAAAGTGTGATTGCACTTCAAGCGCGTCGATCGTCAGGATTGGGGGCTGGTCAAGATGTTGCCTATTATGAACAATTATGTTGCAGAACCTGGCGCGAAGAGGCCATGCCTGCAGTTCCAGGGTCCCGATCTGGGTACGTCCTCCCGTCGCCTGGTCAAGTTTCTGCACAGCGGCGCGAATGACCAATTCCCGCAAGAGATCACTTCTTATGAGCACGTAACCGGCTGTGATTCCGAGAACAAGAAGAACCGGCAGGGCCTTCAGCATCCAGATGGCTGTGCGTCGCAGAGTCGTAACTTCTCCTAAAAGGCCTGGCCGATGGTGATGTAGTACTGGGTTGAATGAATACCCGGCACCGGATTCAGATTGTGGCCGATGTCGATGCGAACAGGCCCAATGGGTGTTGAGTACCGAACACCGAATCCAACCGTGTTGGTGTAATTTCTTACAAAATCGTTGAAGTTGATGGCACGGTAAACATTGCCGCCGTCGTAGAAAATGACCCCACCCAAGGCCTTGGTGATCCCCAGAGGAAAACGCATTTCTGAGTTGACAATGAAGAGTTGCCTTCCGCCGACTGGTACAGTGACATCCACACATCCCGATTCGCCTTGAAGAACATTGCAAAACGGAACGATCCGCTGTGGTCCGGCTTGATTGATGGGAAAGCTCCGCAGGGATGTGCCGCCACCGGAGAAGAAAAGCTCGCTAGTTGGGACAAAACTGCCTTCTACCGCTTTCGCCAGGCCCAGGCGCACACTGTTGGCGAACACTACCGGTCCCGCAGACTTGTAAGTAGCGTATTGGCCAAACAGCTTCGCGAAACTTGCTGTCGCTCCTATTGCGGTGGAGGTGAGGGCCAGATTAAGCGTGGCGAACGAGCCCCGACGTGCGTCCAGCGGTTTATCACGAGTCTCTCGAATGAGAGTGCCGCTGACCGTCGACAGCCGTACGTTGCGGTCCTGTGGCAGAACGAGTTCAGGAACGAGCAAATCCCACAGATTTGTCCTATTCAAGTTGTATCGAAGCTGCACTCGAGTATTCGTTGCGGGCTTCAGGAGGTGTTCTACCTGAAATGAGGCATTTCCCAGCCCAGCGGTATAAAGTGGATTCTCCGTGGTACGTTCAAGCGCAAAGCTTGTAAGGGAACTCCATCCTGAACCGGCAAACCGCGGCTGGCTGTACGTGAGAACGACCTGCTGGTCAAGACGTGAGATCAACAAGAGTGCGCTCGCGGTCTCTGCCAGGCCTCGCATATTTCTACGAGAGAACTCAATTGAGCCACGAGGTCCGGCATAAGTCGCTTCCGTGGGTGCGATCTCGTGCCCTTCCAGACTAACCGGAGGAATGCCCGGCACAGCGACACTTCCAGATGGCACACTGCCGCCGCGACGGGCAACGTCGAATCCGAAGCCGTACGTGATTTCATTGCGTTTCCCTTCATGCACTTTGATGAGTGCTGCCTCTTCACCCTGAGTGGTGATGGGCTTTTTCGGGCCTACGCTCGACCAGTCGAAAATGTTAAGACCGTAAACACGGCTTTCTGCGGCGAGCAAATCGCCGCGCTTCATCGGTGACTCTAATCCGATTTGTGTGGCTTCCGCGATCACCGGCACACGTGTTCGCTCTTGCCCCAAGTAGGCTAATTGGTTGACCCGAACCATCTGCCCCTCAGTGATTGCGTATGTGACGTCCACCTGTTGTGGATCGTTCGCGTGCCGTCGTACCACTCCTTCCACGTCGGCGGTCAGATAGCCACTGTTTAAATAAGCCGCTGAGAGGCGGTTGCGATCGTTCGCGAGCCGGCGGCTCGAAAAGGGCATGCCCGGCCGTAACCGCAAGCCTTGTGGACCGCTGAGCTGCTCCTGCGAGAGATGGTCGTTGCCAGTTAACAAAACCTGATCAACCAAAGTTTGCGGTCCCTCCTCAATCTCAAAGATGACATCAAGTTGAGGTTCGCGATCATCAGTTCGCCATGTGATCTTCACGTTCTCGTAGCCGCGGTCCTGATACAAAGTCTTTAAGTTGTCGGCACTCTGGCGAAGGAGTGCGTCGCTGATCCGACCGCGAGACCAAAAGCCAGATTTCTTAACCGAGACTTGACTCAGCAGCTCCGTCTGCGGGATCTGGTGGCCCCCGTTCAAGTGAATCTGAGCGACCTTGTGCTTCTTGCCGCGTTGAATGGCATAGATAATCGAAGTGTTGTGAGGCGAGTGGCGGAAATCCGTGTTTACCTGAACGTCGAAAAACTTTTTCTTTTTGAAGTAATCGATTAGGTTCCGCTGCCCCTGTTCCACTAAGTCCTGGTCAAGGCTATGCTCCGAATATATGGGGATAAGTTTCTTAGCTTCCCGGCCGGACGCGAACGGGATTCTGGAAAGACGTGCCCCAGTGACGCGCACGTTCATAACGGGGCCCAATTCAATGGCAAAGGAAATGTCGACAACATTGGAGGCACCGTCGTATTCTGATGTGCTTTGAACTTTGCTAGCCAAATAATGATGCTGCCCCAATCTCTTCTTCAGGTAGGCAGTTGTAGACTTCTCCAGTTCAAGGCTGTACCACTTCCCGCGCTTAAGCTGTACTCCGGTCAATCTGGCGCGCTTTGAGCGTAGTATGCCGAGGAGAGAGAGATTCTGCTGTTCGGAAGCACCATGTACGTCCACAGTCCCGATTCGGGCACGTTCCCCGAGGTAAACGGAAAAGCTGATATTTACCAACTGACTTTGGTCATCGATCTTGGGTTCAGCCCGCACTTGTGCCTGGAAATATCCCTCGTTTCGCAGGAATTGCCTCAATGCTGCCTCAGCGCGCGGAAGGCGAGACCTGTTGTAGGGCTCTTGGTCGGAAAACTCCACGACTCTCAGAAGCTGCGGGTACGAAAAATACTTTCCTATTCGCGGGAACTGGACAATGCCGACGTAATACGGCGGTTCAAGGATGAAGTTTAGTTGTAAGCCTGAACCGTTTGACGTCGTTTCGAAGCGTACGTTGTTGAACGTCCCTTGCTGCTGCAGGGCAAGCAAGCTCGCCTCAACGCTCGCCATGGAAAAGGGCTCCCCTGCTCTCTGTGCAATTAAGGGACGCAGCGCATCGACATCTCGACGTGGATTTCCCACCAGGTCGACGGCGCTTACGATCTGGCCTTCATACACCGATTGCGATGCGGTTGCCGATCGTTGAGCACGGATTGACTGAGTTGTTGCAAGGATCAGAACGAATATCGCGGCCGCGATTTTGTCGACCTTATGCACATGCAACTTCGGACCTGACATGCTCTGATAAGTCAGAGCCATTAACGCTACCCTGAGCGCACATTGCCGGAAGGAATTCCTGGTTACGTTTATCCTTCACATAGAGATTCGACTTCATCACTGTCATTTCCAAGAACACGCCAATAGAAAGCAGTACCTACGTGCAAACATCGAGCAGGCAATCTCCGTCAGTCCATGGCAGTTCCAGACAGATTCGCCATGCTCATGAACCGGATCCTACTTCCACCAGAGCAACTGCATAACTGTCAAACTTGACAGACGTCTCACTCCTCAACATTCCTCGTTCCCCGATTTGGCACCTGTCTGTTTCGCCAGTTCTGCGAAATGAGTGGGCTGCCTATCTTCTATACACCGGATCACGATGAGTATCAGATTGACGCGGTTATCCCGTGATGGTGAGCGGCCTTTATGTTTGATACCCAATTCTGAAGGCTTGCAAAGATGCCGGCAATCAAGGTTCTGAAAGCGAGGCCCGAATGTGCGTCACCCCTCGGGCTACTCGGGTCATTTCACGACGCTAAGCCTACCGTGCTGGTCACGGTCGTGCTGTTGCTGTGCTCGCTAGTTTGTGCACAAACCGCATCAGCTGGACACGAGGTAAACAAAGATAAGTTGGCGCCGGTTGAGTTTTCACAAGCTGCCGAAGTTTCAGTTCCGACTAGAGACTCGAAGCACGCAAGCGAGTTACCTATTCCGCAGGAAAAGCCAAAACAGCACCGGGGCGACTTCGTATTCGCCCCGCTGCCCATCTCAAGTCCCGCGTTGGGTTCAGGAATCATTCCGGCGCTTGGATTCATTTTCCCCCTGAGCACCCGCGACAAAGTTTCTCCGCCTTCCGTGATCGGAGCGGCCGGTCTCATCACTGATAATGGCAGCCGCGCCTTTGCTGCCTTTGGCCAAATATTCCTACGCGAAGACACTTATCGGGCAACCTCGGTCTACTTCCAAGGCAATCTCAACTACGACTTGTACGGAATCGGTGCCGCGGCAGGAAATGCGGGCGTCAAATTACCACTGAAGCAGGACGGCGCCATCTTCCTCGGTGAGTTTCTGCGGGTCCTGAAGTGGAAGATCTTCGTTGGTCCGCGCGTGTTGACAGGCCATTCTGTTATCACGGTACGGCCAGGTGGTAGTTTGGACATTCCCGTTCCAGCGGATGCGAATCTGGATACGAAGCTTACATCTATGGGGTTCAGCGTTAAGCGGGATACTCGGCCGAATCGGTTCTACCCCGTTACCGGAACACTGTTTGAGTTCACGTCCGACTTTTTTGCCGAGTCGCTGGGAAGCAAGTACTCTTTCCAATCTTACCGGACGACGTTCAACAAGTACTGGAGCCTCAGCAGGAATCAAGTTCTTGCGTATAACGCGTTTCTCTGCGCGACCGGTGGTGAACCACCCTTTTACGGTAACTGCTTATATGGCACAAGCAACGAGCTACGCGGGTATGCAGCCGGACGCTATATCGATCGCTACATGATTGCAACCCAGGCGGAATATCGCCTGGTTTTACCCTGGCGCTTTGGTCTGATCGGTTTTGCAGGTATTGGCGGAATAGCCCACAGTGGCCATGACCTGTTCCGCAGCAATAATTTTCTTCCGGCCGCCGGTACGGGATTGCGCTTCATGCTGAGCAAGCCTCACCATGTGAATCTCCGCGCTGATTTCGGCATCGGCAAGAACGAACATACTTTCAGCATGGGGGTGAGTGAAGCATTTTGACAACGGAGACTTTCATGTCCAAAAGTGATATTCATCACTATCAGGCAACTGGTTGACCCGATGCTGTTCCGCCGGTTGGGGAACTGCAATGGACACGTTCTCGAGCAATATCGACGAATTCCTTTTGACTGCAGTGTTTGTCGCTGCAAGCGCATGTACGGTTATTGCTCCTGCAGCGCTGATGTTCAGCGCACCTATATACCAAGATGTGGTTGCTCGTAGACGGCGGAGACCAATGAGCATCATTGCAAGACGAAGACCAAGTACCAGGGGTGTTCTCGGCGGACGTGTTCTTGAGTTCCTTGGTCGGGGTTAATGTCGTATTCACATTCACAACATTTAGCCAGATTGCTGGGTCGTGACCATTCGTTACACGAGCATTTCCAGCTCGTTACGCGAGCATTTCCAGCCAAGAAAGAAGGTAACAACTCTCCCTGGCACTGGCATTAGTTCATTAACTGGCACATTTGCCAGTGCTGTGACTTGATCTTCCCTCGTAGCATAGACAGCGTGGTCTAGGAGTAGAGTGTGCTTGTCACGGGGTTAACGCTGATATTCCTGAAGCAGTTTGGCATTGGTTTAGGACTGACGCTTCCCTTGCTGCTGAGCTTGGCAGGTGCGATCACCCTTTTGGGACAAGCTGTAGGAAAGAAGGAAGGCTGGTCTCGATTCGACAGCTTCTATTGGTCCTTTGTGACCGCAACTACCGTAGGGTACGGCGACATTCGACCAGTGAAACATGGATCGCGGATTCTGGCGATCGTTATCGCTTTCTCCGGGTTAGTGCTGACGGGCATTGTCATTGCCGTTGCAGTCCATGCGGCCACGCTCGCTTTGGATTCTACAGGTCACTAGAACCAACAGCCTTCTGCGGAATGGGACCTTCAGAAGGAAGTTGCTCAAAACCTATAGGCCATCGATAGCACCACAGTCGGGTCAGTCCAGCCGGCATTCAATACATAGGTTGTGAAGTCCAGCCTTTTATGCGAGAACCCCAGCAACAATCCACGCTGTATGTCGAGAGAGGTGTGGTAGGCGCGGGTTCTTTGTGACACGATGCCAATGTGTAGCCAGTCGGTGGGCGAGTAGGTTAATTCGTTCCAGCTGTAGAGAAAGCTGTCGTTGTGATGTCGGGCATCAAAAACGTATTCTCCATCGGAGGAGAGTTCGAACTTCTTCCAGGCAATCGACATTTCATATCCAGGAGCAATTCCCGCCGTGTTTCCGAAGATACCACCGACCATCGGCGTCACTTCGAGCACTACTTTCTCGCCATGCTCCAGGTTGTAACCGGCCCACAAGGAGCCTGTTTCCTGATTCTCATAGTTATAACGAGCTTCCAAGTGTAGTTTACGATGGTCCACACCAAAAGTGGGGGATACATAGGATCTGTCATGCGGAATGACATATCCAGTCGTGGTGAACAGGAATGACCACTCCGAGTTGGCTATCGTATTTGGGTCGGCCGTTGCAGAGCTGGAACTCTGAGAAAAGAGTTGAGTCGTAATCATCGCAACGGCTCCAAGCAATGCGATCTGTCGATACGCGTTCATCCGCCGAGTGCCATCGTCATTCCGACCAAAGCAGTACTGAGAGCGACAATCGCGAGCCCCATTCTCCACGGACGGTACCCTGCACATCGCCCAAACGCATACCCCGTCCCAAAGAGCATCGCGAGTGCAATAGCATTGGAAATACGCAAGGCCCTACCCGCATCCTTAATGAAGGTGAATGGAATCACAACAGGGAGAGTCGAAAGAAATACCAGCAAGAATACCGCGGCGGCAGCGATCCAATCTTTCTTCTCGAGCCGGCGGTCGCTACTAGGGTCCGGTAGCCGTTGTAATTTTTGCCGGATGGCCTCGAGCTCGGATGTGGACAACACTGACGCAATCAATGGGGGCAAGCCATCCGCAATTACCCTATATGCCTCATTAGGCAGAACGGCTGTGCGCACTGCTCGTAGTGCCGTAATCGCCTGACCGCGTTCGCTGAAGCGGGCCATCAAGTACATAAAGCCATCTATGATTCCCCACGCCAGATTGCAGCCGAGTGCGCCGAACAACATGACTCGTACTTCGTTTCTTCCAGCTTCTGCAATGCTGAAAGAGCAGGTAATCGTCAGCACCATGATGAGCCCGAAAAGCACCTCCGAAATCCTGTCCATCGGATCGAGTACAGAAACGACTGGTTTGCTTTGGTAGGCGTGCGGCATTTCGGGCTTCTTGAAAAGAGATTCGGGATTCTTCTTTCTCTACGTCGACGCGAGTTGGATGACTGCCGTCAAAAATGTCGGCAGCAAATTCCGGAGCGAACTCGCCTTCAAGACAAAAGGGTGCCTCTGCCTCGTGAGAGTGTTACGGCTCTAACGCAAAATCCCGCGCTTCGCGCAACAATCTCTTATTCGTCACCCCCGATCACGGGCGTCCAGGATTTGTCCGGATTGAAGCGCTCCATCTTCTCGAACTCGTCGAGGGTTTTCATCCCAAAGTCCCTGTCGTAAACGATGCCGTCCTGGCTGACGATGAAGGTCCTTACCCCGGTCACGCCATACTCTGCTGGCGCGGCCACCAAAGCAAAGCCTCCGATCATCAGGCCTTTGACAAGGTAATCCATTTCGCCGAGCGGTGCTGCGGGGCCTTGCCCTTTCAGAATTTTGAAGAAATAACCGTGGTACGGCTCCGAGCGGCTGGGTGTGTAGCCCTGTTCGATTGCACGAGCGATTTTTTCGCCGATAGGACCGTCCCAGGTTCCGTCGGTGTTTTGCCACGCTAGACCGTCGTGCTTGCCGGGTGTGCTGATGATGCGCTGGGCATATTGGTTCACGTCATAGCCCTCGCGGTTCTGGAAGGCGTAGTCGTACTGCGCTTCCACGTAGCCATGGCATACTTGGATTGCGTCCAATTCATTCGCCCCGATCCGGCGATAGAGGAGTTCCTCACGACCGGCTTTGGTGTCAAAGAGCCATTTATTACCTCTTTTGACAAGCGGAATCGGAAATGGCCACTCTTCGTTTCCTACCAGCAGGAATGCACGATTGCCGCTCTTGGGATCCACGGAAACGCTCTTCTTTTCATGGGCCTCAGAGACGAAATTAGCGGCATGCTGCCGGTCTTGTGCGTAGTCGCCGCTAAACACAATGTCCTCGCCACCTGGCCCAAAAATCTGAATGAGGGCAGCCTGGTCGAACTTTTCGGCCGCATTGATGAGGACATCGGCTGCCTGTTGCGGAGTATCAAAGGTCCTGGCAAGCGCAGCGGTCGCGGCCACAGTCGGAACCAATTTGTTCGTTGGTGATTGCTGCGCAACAGAAAGAAGCGTGGCGGACAGCGACGCGCAGATTACGAAAAGACCAATGTGGCAGCAGAAATTTGCATTCGCAGATGTTGTTTTCATTCTATGCTCCTGTGATCTCCGCAAGACAACGGGTCGTTATCTGCGCCGCCCACCGCCACCACTTCTGCCTCCTCCACCGCGACTGAAGCCTCCGCCGCGAGATCCCATGCTGGAGGCTCCTCGGCTAGCGCTGGAGCGAGCGTTCGATCCGCTGTATCCCCTGGAACCGCCTCCGAAAGCATCACGGTTACCACCGCCACTGCGCGAGAGATCGCGGCTTCCAATGCGATCCCCTCCGCCTCCGCCGCGGTTGCCCACACCACTTCCTCCGGCACGATTGCCCATTCCAGTTCCTCCGCCGCGGTTACTGGCCAGATTTCCACCCTGTCGGCCCAACTGCTGTCGCGCACTACTTTGGCGTCTGGCAAGAGAATCACCCCGGGTAGTGCCTCCGAACCGGTCCGCAGTCGCCCGGTCACGATAGGGAGCGCCGCCGCGATGTTGTGGGTTGTGTTGCCAGTTACTTCGACCGCCACCAGCAGGCAAGGTTGACACGCGGTTGCCACCCACCCCACCAGCTCCGCCGACTCCACCAACTCCGCCCACTCCACCAACTCCGCCCACTCCGCCAGGGCCACCGACTCCGCCAACGCCACCGACCCCGCCACGGCCACCTACGCCTCCAACCCCACCTACGCCACCGACGCCACCAACTCCGCCCACACCGCCAACGCCACCGACGCCACCAACTCCGCCCACACCGCCAACGCCCCCGCGATTGCCACGGTTGGCATTCCGGTTGAAGTTGTTGTTGTGATTGATGTAGACGTTGTTAGATCCGCCCCAACCGCATCCCCAGCCCCAACCGCCGCTCCAGAACGCGCCCATCATGACGCCCACACCGAAGGAAATCGCCATCCCCGCCGCGTAGTATCCAGCCGGCGGGTAGTAAATGGCAGGGTATGGATAAATGGGTGCGCCGTACACCACGACCGGATCATAGGAAGGCACATACACAATCTGCGGATTCGCTTGTTCCACGACAATGACACTCTTGCTTTCGATGACTCTAGTCTCGACCTTCTGCTGCTCATTGGATTTCAAGTTGCCCTTGTCCTGAGCTTTCTTGCGCATGCGCTGGACGGCGTCCATCACATCACCTTGCTGGGCGAGAAAGGCATTGCCCAAATCAGTGGTCCACTGAATGTCATTAGCCAGACGGTTGGCCACATCGGGTAAGGCCGCCAATGCCTGGACACTGGGATCCCAAGACTCCTTCGCGACAGCGTCGGCAAGAGCTTTATCTTTCAGATTTTTGTTCTGTTCCAGCCACTGCTGCAGTTGGATAATTTCAAGAGGATACGTGGATGCAGCCAGTGCCTGTGCCAGTAATGGATCGGGATAAAGGGCAATGGGCGCCACCAGTGAATTCAGTTGCTCCGGAGCTATCTTCGCCGCCGTCTGAGCTGAGCCGGTTGCCGGCGGTGACTGAGCCATCAAAAATAATTCTCCGGGAACAAGCAAGGTGGCACACAAAACAGCAGTGCACTTTCGCGTAATTGCCCAGAGGCATCTGAAGTGTTTCTTGTTCATGACGGCTTCCCCCGATTGCTGCTCGCGCTCTTCGTCGAGTCACGCAGCCGAAAGCTACTGGGAGCGGGTTGAGCAGAATTCCTTTTTCAGAATGGCCCGCTAAGCTGTGCCACGGGCTTTCTGAGAACCGGACACGCTATAGGTCTAAGTGTGCCGGGCGCTGCGCATAGCTGTGTCCTGTTCAACTATATGGAGCAAGCGCCTCAACCGAGACTGACAAATCTGACAGGGGAGTGTATTCACTCAAGCGCGAGAGGGTGAGTCGAAGGGTGATTCTAATTCCAGCGAATGCGGGATATCGGTTCTTTTCCCGTGGGCGGTAACGACCAAATACCAACTACAATGTAGCGCGCCGTGCCGCAGGCCGCGCGTCATCCTGACCCTTCAGTCAAATCTGGCCGAGCATTACAGTTGTCGAGCAGAAGCAACTGACAACTCTGACAGGTTTAGGGTGTCTTAGGCTCTGTTTAACTCAGTACGAACGACCAGCGGCCAGGAACACACCCGTCGTGACCTGGCGGCACTCAGTTCCGTAATGATTAAGGAGAGCAGTGATGAGATGGAGAATAATCGCTTTAAGCCTTGCTGCGATCTTGCTGACGGTAGGTTTGGCAAATGCCGGAGACTCACCCGACAAGAAACGGGAAAAGACTCGCAAAATGGCGGCCGCAACTCTGCAGGATCTTTATAAACTTCAACCCACATCTCGGGACTTAATCCAGAAATCAGCTGGATATGCGGTTTTCAATAACATGGGTACGAACCTGCTGCTGCTGAGCACGGCGCGCGGCGCCGGTGTGGCCACCAACACGAAAACCAAGCAGGATACTTTCATGAAAATGATTTCAGCGGGAGCTGGTCTCGGACTCGGAGTGAAAGATTATCGGGTGGTGTTTGTGTTCGAAACTGAGCCAGCCCTGAAACATTTCCTCGATTCCGGTTGGTCGGGTTCAGGGCAAGCAGATGCTGCAGCCAAAACCAGTAAGTCCGGTGGCGCGTACTCGGGAGCGACCATGATAGAACCGGGCGTGTGGGTGTACCAGATCACCAAAAAGGGTCTTGCCCTGCAGTTGACCCTTCAGGGTACGAAATATTACAAGGACGACGACCTCAACAAAACATAGCTGCTGGCCCTCCGTGGCATACGCGCTGCTACGGGATAGAGGATACTAAGAAGAGCTCTTGCCATGCTTTTCGCGAGGCAACCCTCCATGGAGGCACCAGGCCAGACTGGCCCTGAATACGTTGGCTCACGTTTCTCGATCCGGACTAGAAGTGAGTTGTTGCGGCCAGTGCCGATGTAGAAACTATCATTCATCGACTTTTGCGCACGGTATTTGAGACGTCAAGGTTCGCTCCGAAAAGCAAGGCATTTCTGGATTAGTCGAACGATTCCGGAGACAGATCCCATGGTACGGAGCCAAGCTGACGCGCCTCCCGGTGGAAAAGTCCACGGTGATTGATCAATCCACAAGGGTCTTTGTCACAAGAGCCGACATGAACTGCAGAACCTAAGTTTGCTTTTGCTGCAAAGATGTTCGCCCCTTTCGAGCTTTCCAGGCGCTCTGAAAAGGCAGCCTGGGAGGAAAAGAGGCAGGAGAAACTTCCAGGCCACGGAGCAGTTAGGTTATGTGACAACTGTTGACGGGCAGTGCTCTACTCGTCAGGACTGGAGCGTCGACTCACTGTTGCAAGGGCCGTGTTAGCTACCCGCGATACCTTTGTTGACCAGGACTTTAACTTCAACTCGACGGTTCTCCGCCCGCCCAGCCTTAGTCTCGTTCGGTGCCTTGGCTCCGTATTCGCCCATCGCACCCGGCGCCACAATATGCCGCATGGGCACATTACCCTGCTGGATCAGATACGTGATCACCGCTTTAGCGCGATCCTCGCTCAGTTTCGTGTTCACTGCAGCACTGCCGGTCGCGTCCGCATAGCCCGTCACCTCGACGATGTATCCTTTCAGGCCAGTAGCGGTCTCCGCTAGCTTCTTGAGTTCTTCCTGGTCCTTCGCCGAGACTTTGGAGCTGCCGACATTGAACTTCACGGTGGCTTCGCCCTTAACATCAAAATCGGTCAACGCGGCGAAGCGTTGCTCGTGCTCCTCGATGTCTTTTAAGTTCTGTTCAATTTTCTGTTGGTGAGCCGCGATATTCTGCTGATTGGTCTCGATGCTTTCCTTATGGGCGGCCAGCTGAACTGTGTGGCTCTCTAGCTGCCCGCTGTGGGCCTCAAGTCTCACCACGTTCGCCGCGACCTGCTCTGCGGTGGGATGCAAGCCGGCCTCAATCATCTCTGCTGCTTCGAGATCGTCGCCATCGACAGTAATGGTTCTAGCTACGACCCGGCCTTGCTCGTCGGATGTTCCGTCCACATCCACCTTGAGTCCGGGAATAAGTACAACGTTAGACATCTGTTGCTTTTCAAGGCCAAAGAGCCCCTTGTCGTCTTTTGTCGTCGTATCATCGGTGAGAACTACCGTGACGGTTTGGTTGCCGGACTTCACCTGCAACGTCTCTCCGGTCCGGGATATGATCATGCCCTTGGCTTCAGCTTTGTCGCCAGCCGCGGCAAAAGAAGATGCCAGTGCCACAAAGAACAATGCTACCAGCCTAACTACAATCGTCGTTTGTCGGTTCATAAGTTACCTCTCTTTCCCTCAGCTCCATTCAACACAAATGACTCTTTGCCGCAAACTGGCAGTAATAACAGTGCTGCTGCAATTCCAAATCAGACAAATACAGTGGCATCGAAGCCAACCGGTGGAGGTGTTCGGAACAGGCGTTTACAAACAAAGTCCCTCGTTTTGGAGTCAAGGATTGAAATAGGAGACGTCACGCTGACGACTCGCAGGGTTGTCTGTCGAGCGCGCATTCCTTAATCGTTGGAAATCATGAAGTTTGTAAGCTTCCAGGGGTTCTGATAAGTTTCGACTTCGATCTTCTGCGTCTTCTTGTCCACCGTCAACTTGCATGCCGGCATCACTGTGCCGAAGCCCTTTCCGTCGGGCGTGAGTACCAACTCGATGGCACCGACATCGTAGTCCCTGGAACGCGTACCCCTGTACAGCTCGCCGAAGGCGAGATTGCGGTCGGTCACGAGACGGAATCGCCGCCCCTTGTCGGATGGCAATTCGATGATGTGCTTGATGTCGTTGCCGACGCCCCCACTGGCGAATCTGATACGGCCCTTGGACTTCATGTGCTCCAGGGCATCTACAAGACCGTCCTGACCCGAACGCTTGAAGGCATCGATTAAGGTTTTCTGATCGTCGGGCGTGGAGTACTGCTCGATGTGGATGTTGATGTTGTACGGTCCCCTGCCCATTTGGGTGCTTGTCCCCATAGCAGTAGCCTGGATCGTCATCCGTCCCTGAGCCTGGACTATTGTGCAGATTCCCGTTAAGAAGAGGAACACCGAAATGGTAATGGCATTTCGCAGAACTCTGTTCATGTCTGGCATATCCGTTCTCCTTTTCGCGGTTATTGCGCCTCAGTCAAAGTCATTGGGGAACACCACTTCTCTCACACGGTAGGGATTTTGACAGGCCTGGAGAACTGGCAATAAAGACAGGGGCAAAAGAAAAGTGAACTTGAGTCGGCTTCTTTCGTTGCAGCAAGTACGTTAACAGCTGCCATGCTCTTTGGGTTTTCCGTCCGATAATTTTTTGGTATTTCTGACAGTGCTCACAACACAACCGCTCTGGTGAAGTGAGTTCCATTCGGAGCCAAAAATCATGAGCACGACAGTTGCGAACAATGTCGAATTCCAGGCGCTGTGCTCGACGAGGCCAAGGACCTCCACATTAGCAATGGTTCAAACGCTGCGCCCGAAGCAGCACGAGGGAGACCGAAACTGTCGCAAATAGTGCGTGAACATCCCCTCGGAGCAGCGGTGTTGGTATCGGTGCTCGGTCTTGGACTTGGTTATTGGGTGGGCGGGATTTCTGCCAAGCGCTAACGTGAACTCGGCAAGCACTGGCAGAAATACCAGCTCGACTTTCGCCGGAGGAAGCTATCATCAGTCTCGCAGTAGCTTGTAGCCTAGCCCACTTATCTGACGGACATAGATAGCGGGTTGGGCTGCATCAGTAGTACGTTGACGTACATCCTGAATTCATAGACATGTTTGAACTAAGGAGGTCATATGCGCAACTTGCGCACCGCACCAATCTCAGTGGCGCTTTTGGGCGTGTTGATGGGGTTTTTGGTCGCGTGCTCACATGGTTCCAGCGAGAATACGACTGCCAAGGATACGCAGAAGCTAGAGCAGATTGCGCACGAAGAACCTGGCCCTAGTGTTGGGGACCAAACGACAATGCAACCCGTGGCGACAGCTCCTCGTGCGCCGGTGCAGAAGCCCAAGCCTAAGGCCATTGTTGTACCGGCCGGAACGGTTCTTACCGTTCGCACAGGTCAGGGGTTGAGCTCCAAAAACAGCCAGACGGGCCAAACTTTTCTCGCTGAGCTGGCGCAACCAGTGAGTGTGGGAGGAAGGTCGGCGCTGCCTACAGGATCGACTGTCAGCGGAACTGTCGTGACCGCCAAGGCCAAGGGCAAGATAAAAGGTGAAGGGCAACTTGACCTGGCTCTTACAAGCATTTCACTGGGTGGACATACCTATTCAATCCAGACCAACGTGCTGAGTAGCACAGTAAAAGGAAAGGGCAAAAGAACAGCTGGCACGACGGGTGGAGGAGCTGCCGGGGGGGCGTTGATTGGAGGAATTGCAGGCGGAGGCAAGGGGGCTGCCATCGGCGCTGGTGTTGGTGCAGCAGCAGGTTTTATCGGCGGTGCTCTGACCGGGAACAAACAGATTGAAATTCCTGCCGAGTCGGCGCTCAGCTTCACACTGGCTCAGCCATTGACACTACCGCCGCCGAACAAATGATTCGATCCTTGTCTACCTCTCGGATTGTGTCTTCCCTGCAGCGAGGCCTCCGAGCGCATGAAGTTGCCAGGACAATCCAAGACACTCCGAAAAGGGCGAGCTACCTATACCTGCAGCTGACGCTGGCATTTAGCGCAGTAGTTTGGACTTTCATTATCTGGTCTGGCCATCTGGATATGGGCTTTGGCCTGATGATCCCAGCCATCATGTGGTGCCCCGCGCTGGCGGCGCTGGCGACTTGCCGTCTGCTCCGTAGGGAGATCCGATGTCTCGCATGGCGTTGGCCAAATAACGGATATATGGCCGCGGCATACTTCGTGCCACTTGCCTACGCCTCGGTTGCGTATGCTGCGGTGTGGACGTCGAGGCTGGGTGCTTGGAACTCCGAATTCGTCGGCCTGATTGCACAAGACTTCGGACTGCATGGTCTGCCTGCATGGGGGTCACTAACCCTCTTCCTCATGGCAATGGCTACTGGGGGCGTGATCCTGAACATTTCAACTGCCCTCGGTGAAGAGATCGGCTGGCGAGGCTTTCTGGTTCCAGAACTGGCCAAGAGAATGTCATTTACAAGGGTGAGTCTGCTGAGCGGCATTGTCTGGGCAGCTTGGCATAGCCCGCTACTGTTCTTTGCCGACTATAACGCGGGAACGAATCGCTGGTATGCGCTCGGCTGCTCCACGGTGACGCTCATCTCCGCAAGCTTCGTCCTTGCATGGCTTAGGCTGAAGTCGGACAGTTTGTGGCCCGCAGCCCTGTTCCATGCCAGTCATAATCTCTTCGTCCCGCGCGTATTCGACAATCTTATTCGCAATACCGGTTCAACCCTATGGTACACAACTGAATTCGGCGCAGCTCTGGCAATTACGAGTACCGTGTTTGCATTCTATTTCTGGACGCGTCGCACAGAAATCCGTGATTTTCCCGTACTCACGCGTAACATGGCAGCAGACTCCCAACATGACGTAAGTGTGCGAAGCTGGTGTGATCCGGCTGGCTGAGCGCCTTGCCTGCCGTAATTCTCAGCAGGTGCAGGTGATTCTAATAACGAGATGTCCGACTGTCCTGTATGCAAATATTTGAGATTTGAGCAGCTGTCAATTCTGACGGTGCTGACTACAGTTGTCACGGTATTGTGAGATTCCTGTTCTCGTGTAGTATCAGTCATCCTTTCGTATCGGTTCCCCCCAGCCAAAATTGTTGCGGTATGTGCGTATGCGCAATGACACGAACGACAGAACGTGGGATTCTGAATACAACCAATCCTAGACCCTCACAGTCGGGGTTGCATGTTGCAAAAAAGGGGGCTGCTTGGAAAGATTGTCAAGCCGGGTTCTCGTGGTCGATGACTCGGAGCCTTTTCGGAAATTCGTGTGTTCAACGCTGGGCAAAATACCGGAATTGCAGATCGTCGGCGAGGTCAGTGACGGATTGGAAGCAGTTCAGAAAGCCGAAAAGCTGCGCCCAGACTTAATCGTACTCGACATCGGGTTACCATCGCTGAATGGAATAGAAGCCGCTCGGCAAATTCTCGGAGTCTCATCAGGATCCAAAATACTGTTTGTCAGCCAAGAATTCTCCGCTGACGTGGTGCAGGAAGCTCTTGACACGGGCGGACACGGCTACGTTCTCAAAACTGATGCCGGAAGCGAGCTCCTGGAGGGTGTGAACGCCGTTCTTCGGGGCGAGCAGTTTGTTGGTCGCAGGTTTGCTCGGCATGATTTTGTTACAGGTACGGACGAAGTAGGATTGCAAGAGTTCCGAACGAAAATTGCCTTTCCACGACTCCGGTCGAATGCGGAGATCGCACACCGGCACGAGGCGGGCTTCTATTCTGACGATGCAGGTCTGCTTGATGATCTTACGTCTTTCATCGGAGCTGCTCTAAGGGCCGGGAATGCGGGTATTGTTCTCGCGACCGAGTCACATCGGGAGCGCGTTCTTCCAAGGTTGCGAACGCATGGGCTGGATGTTGCTGCCGCCATCCAGCAGGGGAGGTACATAGCATTGGATGCCGCTGAGACACTCTCGACCTTCATGGTCGATGGCATGCCTGATGCAGCCCGGTTTCTGCAACTCTTTACTGATCTCATCCTGACGGTGTCTCGGGCCGCGAACGCAGAACACCCCCGCGTTGCAGTTTTCGGAGAGTGTGTGAATCTGCTATGGTCGCAAGGCAATGGACAGGCTGCGGTTCAAGTCGAACAACTTGGCAACCAGCTAGCCAAAAGATACGCGGTAGACATCCTGTGCGGGTATTCTCTGCACGGTTTTCAAGGCGGGATCCACAGCTGCACCTTCCAGGAAATCTGTGCAGAGCATTCAGCTGTTTATTCCCGGTGAAATTGAGTTGGAAGCTCCAAATTGTTAGTACCGCGATCAATAAGGAGGGGGTCACCTACACTCATTTACGCTGGTGCTCGCCCGGAACCTTGCTGACCTTTACCGGAACGCGGACGTGTACCGTCGTTCCAACCATCTCTTTCGATTGAATCTCAATGGTTCCGTTCACGAGGTGAAATCGCTCCCGCATGCTGGTGAGGCCGAGACCTCGACCTTGCACTGCAGTTGCCAAGTCGAACCCTCTTCCGAAGTCACTGACGTTGAGATGAATCTGTAGTGCACCCCGCTAGAACTGGACACAGAAGTTAGTTAGGCTTGGGGCCTCCGCCAGGAGGCGAGAATGTCGAGAAAGCCGAGAGTCCAAAGAACCCCAGA